>Ga0099364_10000094_pt1 | contig 143777 bp, 121 predicted proteins | sample TergutTh196P3_FD_73070 | JGI IMG/M metagenome (GOLD analysis project Ga0099364, IMG submission 73070) | Microcerotermes parvus P3 segment gut microbial communities from Pointe-Noire, Republic of the Congo - Th196 P3 | ecosystem: Host-associated > Arthropoda: Insects > Digestive system > Gut ... | reverse complement strand
GCTCCGGCGCTGCTTAAGAACTTAAACTCGAAGAAGAGGATTCTCACCGACCAGAACTCCCCGCAAAAGCGCGGCGTCTGCACTGCAATCAGGACAGCAACGCCTAAGAAGCCGAACTCGGCGCTTAGGAAAATCGCAAGGGTAAGGCTTTCGAACTTGATCGAAGCTACAGCCTACATCCCCGGCGAGGGGCATAACCTGCAGGAGCACAGCGTTGTGCTGATCCGCGGCGGGCGCGTCAAGGATTTGCCCGGCTGCCGTTACCACATCATCCGCGGTACGCTCGACGCCCAGGGCGTCGCAAACCGCAGGCAGTCAAGGTCAAAGTACGGGACAAAGCGCCCGAAATCATCAGCAGGGTCTTAAAAAGTAACAAATAACTCGCATTATCACTGCCATTTGGCGGCTTAATCATAGATAGCCTCCAATTGGCGCCGACGAGAGTTTTGTCACTTTCGAGTACCGATGAATTCATTTTAAGTATGAAGGAGGGAAGCGAAGTGCCAAGAAGAGGTAAGATTGCAAAACGTGATGTTTTGCCTGATCCTATGTACAATTCAAAGCTTGTCACGCGTCTGATAAACAACATCATGTATGACGGCAAAAAAGGCGTGGCGCAGAAGATTGTATACGGCGCGTTCGACATCGTAAAAACAAAAACGGGGAAAGAACCCCTTGACGCTTTCGAGCAGGCGCTCGAAAACATTATGCCGGTGCTGGAGGTCAAAGCACGCCGCGTCGGCGGCGCGACATACCAGGTTCCGATGGAAGTAAGGGCCGAACGCCGTACTACGCTGGGGCTGAGATGGCTTACGGACTATTCGCGCAGGCGGGGCGAAAGAACCATGAAGGAAAGGCTTTCCGGCGAGATTATGGACGCCCTTAACAGCTCGGGCGGCTCTGTCAAAAAGCGCGAGGACACACACAAGATGGCCGAGGCAAACAGAGCTTTTGCACATTACAGGTGGTAATTAGCCGTCGGTTGTCAGCGGCCCAGGCGTTTACCGCAGGCCCGCAATTTCAACCCGGCAAACCACGATTCTCTATTTACTATTTTCTGATTACTATTAGGAGGACACTATGCCAAGGGACGTAGCGTTGGAACTTACGCGAAATATAGGCATAATGGCCCACATTGACGCTGGTAAAACCACTACCACAGAGCGCATCCTTTTTTACACCGGCAAAACTTATAAAATCGGTGAAACCCACGAAGGCTCTGCCACAATGGACTGGATGGAGCAGGAGCAGGAAAGAGGTATAACCATAACCTCCGCGGCTACTACTACATTCTGGAACGGCCATAGAATAAATATTATAGACACGCCCGGACACGTAGATTTCACAGTAGAGGTCGAGAGATCGCTTCGCGTTTTAGACGGCTCGGTAACTGTTTTTTGCGCAAAAGGCGGCGTCGAGCCGCAGTCTGAGACCGTATGGCATCAGGCGGATAAATACCATGTCCCGCGCATGGCGTACATCAATAAGATGGACATCATGGGAGCGGATTTCTTCCGCGTTGTGGATATGATGAAAGACCGGCTAAAATGCAATGCCGTACCGATTCAGCTTCCGATAGGCTCCGAAGCGGAATTTAAAGGCATCATAGACCTAGTCGAAATGAAAGCATATGTTTATCACGATGATTTGGGGCAGGATATCCGTATAGGGGAAATCCCCGAAGCGTTAAAAGACATGGCTGAGGAACACCGCAATAACATGCTTGAGGCTGTCTCTGAACAGGACGACACCATCATGGAGCGGTATCTTGAGGGCGCCGACATCCCCGAACAGGACATCAAGGACTGCATACGCAAAGCTACTGTCGCGAACATGATGGTCCCCGTCGTATGCGGGACCTCATACAAAAACAAGGGCGTTCAGAAGCTGCTCGACGCTATAGTCGAGTATATGCCGTCGCCTGTCGACGTGCCGCCGATTGCCGGCGTCAACCCGTATACGGACAAAGAGGAGACAAGGCCTTCATCGGATGACGAGCCGTTTTCGGCGCTCGCATTCAAGGTGGCGACAGACCCGTTTGTCGGAAAACTGTGTTTCTTCAGGGTGTATTCCGGAACCGTCAAGGCCGGCAGCGCCGTCTTTAACGCGACGAAGGACGCAAACGAGCGCATCGGGCGGATCGTGCAGATGCACGCGAATCACCGGCAGGACCTCGAAATCTGTTACGCCGGAGACATTGCCGCCGCCGTCGGCTTTAAAAACGTGACGACGGGCGACACGGTATGCGACCCGAAGCATCCGGTCATATTAGAGTCAATGGATTTCCCGGAGCCGGTTATCCGTGTGGCGATTGAGCCAAAAACAAAGGCCGGTCAGGAAAAAATGGGCATCGCGCTGTCAAAGCTCACAGAGGAAGACCCGACGTTCCGCGTGAACACGGACCCCGAAACGGGGCAGACGATTATCGCCGGTATGGGCGAGCTTCATCTTGAGATTATCGTCGACAGGCTGCTGCGCGAATTCAAGGTCGAGGCGAATGTCGGCAAGCCGCAGGTAGCGTATAAGGAAACCATCCGCAAAAACGCGCAGGTTGACAACAAATACGCACGGCAATCCGGTGGGCGCGGACAGTACGGCCACGTTAAAATCAGGATTGAGCCGAACGAGAGCGGCAAGGGCTACGAGTTTAAAAACGAGATTGTCGGCGGCGCCGTTCCTAAGGAGTATATCGGTCCGGTCGACCAGGGGATACAGGGCGCTATGCAGGCCGGCGTCTTAGCCGGATACCCGGTCGTCGACATCATCGCGACGCTTTACGATGGAAGCTACCATGAGGTCGACTCATCGGAAATGGCGTTTAAGATCGCGGGCTCAATGGCGTTTAAAGAGGCGATGAAGAAAGCCGACCCGTGCGTGCTTGAGCCAATCATGAAAGTGACGGTCACGGTTCCCGAGGATTACATGGGCGACGTCATGGGCGATTTAAGCAGCCGCCGCGGACAGATTCAGGGCATGATCGCAAGGGGCGCCGCACAGCAGATTGACGCGTTTGTACCGCTTTCCGAGATGTTCGGGTACGCTACCGATTTGCGCTCAAAGACACAGGGACGCGGGCAATATACGATGGAGCCGTCGCACTATATCGAGCTTCCGAAATCACTTGCCGAAGGAATCATGACAAATCAAGGAAAATAATTAACCAATCTATTGCATTTTCCGCATTTGCTTGATACAATAACAGTTGTAACCAGCAGTACAAGAACGAAAATCCTGAATACAAAGGGAGGAAAAATTTAAAAATGGCAAAAGCAAAATTTGAACGTACAAAACCTCATATTAACATCGGAACAATCGGTCACGTCGACCACGGCAAGACCACGCTTACGGCCGCGATTACGAAAACCCTCGGCATGAAGGGCAACGCCCAGTTCGTGGCGTATGACCAAATCGACAAGGCGCCGGAAGAAAAAGCGCGCGGCATCACGATTAACACCGCGCACGTTGAATATGAAACCGACAAACGCCACTACGCGCATGTCGACTGCCCCGGCCACGCCGACTATGTTAAAAACATGATTACGGGCGCAGCCCAGATGGACGGTGCGATTCTTGTCGTGTCGGCGGCGGACGGCCCCATGCCGCAGACGCGCGAGCATATCCTGCTTTCACGTCAGGTTGGCGTTCCTTATATCGTCGTTTACATGAACAAATCGGACCAGGTTGACGACCCCGAGCTTCTTGAACTCGTTGAAATGGAAATCCGCGAACTGTTAAGCGAATATGATTTCCCCGGCGACGATACGCCTATCGTCATCGGTTCGGCCCTCAAGGCCCTTGAAGGCCCCGACGACACAAACGACCCCGTTTACGAGTCAATCCTGAAGCTGATGGACGAGGTGGACGCTTATATCCCGACGCCTGAGCGCAAGGCTGACCTGCCGTTCCTGATGCCTGTCGAGGACGTGTTCACCATTACCGGGCGCGGCACAGTCGCTACCGGGCGCGTTGAAAGAGGCCAGGTCAAAACCGGCGAGGAAGTTGAAATGGTCGGCTTGTCGGATGAAACACGCAAGGTCGTCGTTACCGGCGTTGAGATGTTCCGCAAGATTCTTGACTACGCCGAAGCCGGCGACAATATCGGCGTTCTGCTTCGCGGCGTACAAAGGACCGACATCCAGCGCGGACAGGTACTGTGCAAACCCGGCTCCATTAAGCCGCTTACAAAGTTCAGAGGCCAGGTTTACGTCTTAAAGCAGTCCGAGGGCGGGCGCCACACGCCGTTCTTTGACAACTACCGCCCGCAGTTCTATTTCAGGACAACCGACGTTACCGGCGTCATCAAGCTGCCTGACGGCGTTGAGATGTGCATGCCCGGCGACAACATCGAAATGGATGTAACGCTGATTACCCCCATCGCGATTGAAAACGAGCTTCGTTTCGCTATCCGCGAGGGTGGGCGCACGGTAGGCTCCGGCGTTGTAATCAAGTGCTACGAGTAAATTAAGCTTTAAAAAGCAGCGGGGATTTTCCCGCTGCTTTTCTTGTTGTCAATAAACAAGCTTGCAAAAAACACCTGTGCGACACGAAATGTGCGTTGACTGGCTTAATTCATAATAATCGCCAGAATCTTCGCAAGCTTCCCCGAATCGTTGCGCAGGCTGTGGCTTTCGCCGCCGCCCGTGACCATGTAATCGCCCTTTACAAACGGATTTTCCCCGCCGTCGGCATCGATGCTTACAAGCTCGCCCTCCAGAACACAGAATATCTCGACGTCGTTTTGGTGTGTGTGCATGGGGATTAAAAACCCCGGCTCAAATACAATTTCCGAGAAAAGCCTTGTCTTTTGGAACATTTCTTCGGAGCTAAACCTGTGTCGAACCTCAAAGATATCCGAGCTGCCGCCGCATGCGCGGTTTTCAACGGTGTATTCGCCGCTTTTTCTAATCACGGATGAATCCTCCTTATATCGTTATAATCATAATAATATTATCATGTTTTCATGCGGCGCGCAAGAAAGCATTTGCCTTTTCTTTCTGATTCATGTAAAATATAAAAGAATGAATTGAATTGTGGAAGGATGTACATAATGCCGGATAAACACAAGGAAAAACCAAATGAAAACCAAGGCAGGCAAAAAGCGCTTGAAGCGGCTTTAAACCAAATAGAAAAGCAGTTCGGCAAAGGCGCCGTTATGAAGCTTGGACAAAACAGCGTGTTAAACGTTGAGGCCATCTCGACAGGTTCGCTGTCGCTTGATATGGCGCTGGGTATTGGCGGCGTCCCGAAAGGCAGGATTGTGGAGGTTTTCGGGCCGGAAAGCTCCGGTAAGACCACGGTTGCGCTGCATATCGTGGCCGAGGCGCAAAAAGCTGGAGGCGAAGCCGTTTTCATCGACGTGGAGCACGCGCTTGACCCCGTTTACGCAAAGGCTTTGGGCGTTGACATCGATTCGCTTTTAGTTTCGCAGCCTGATACGGGCGAGCAGGCGCTTGAGATTTGCGAGGCGCTTGTCCGAAGCGGCGCGGTCGACGTCGTGGTTGTGGATTCCGTTGCGGCGATGGTAACGAAAGCCGAGATCGAGGGCGAAATGGGCGACAGCCATGTCGGCGTACAGGCAAGGCTTATGTCGCAGGCGCTTAGAAAGCTCACCGGCGCGATTTCAAAATCAAATTGCGTATGTATTTTCATAAACCAGCTGCGTGAAAAAATCGGTATCGTCTACGGTAACCCCGAGACGACGCCGGGAGGCCGCGCGCTCAAGTTTTATTCATCCGTGAGGCTTGACATCCGCCGTCAGGAGCAGCTTAAAAACGGCACGGAGGTCATCGGCAACCGCACCAAGGTCAAGGTGGTGAAAAACAAGGTGGCGCCGCCGTTCAAAGAAGCCGAGTTCGATATTATGTACGGCGCGGGTATCTCGCGCGAGGGCGAAATCCTTGATTTGGCGACACAACTTGATATCATCAATAAGAGTGGCGCGTGGTTTTCCTACGGCGATACAAGGCTGGGACAGGGCCGCGACAACGTAAAGCAGTATATGGCGGACAACCCCGGCTTCACCGATGAGATCGTAAAGCTTGTCTTGGAAAACAAGGAGAAGCTCAACCTGTCAGCCAAGGGGAAAAAATCAAAGCTTGCGGCAAATGCGGCGGCAAAATCCGTCGATATCGCGGTTGACGATGATAAGGCCTGATGAAAGAGCCGATTGAAGCTGCAAAGGGATATGCCATTACACTGCTCTCGCGGCGGGCGTATACGGAAGCGGGGCTGTATGAAAAGATCGAAGCGCGATACGGCGGGGACGCGGCCGCATTAGCCGTTGCGAGAATGGTGGAGCTCAATCTGCTCGACGATGAGGATTACGCGCGGCGCCATCTGTCTGGCTTAATGAACCGCAAAGGCATGTCGAAGCGCCGCGCGGCTCTCGAGCTAAGGCGCAAGGGCATTGGCGGAGAAATCATCGAGATGGTGACAAGCGAGATCGAAGACGACGCGGAGCCGATGATAGCGCGCGTGATTAAGCGCAGATACATGGGGTATCTGGTTGATGAAAAAGGCCGCAGGAAAACGGTTAACGCGCTGTTGCGGTTAGGGTATAGCCACGGAGACGTCCAAGCCGTGCTGAGGAATCTTGAGGATGATGAAAATTATTATGAGAATTGGGAATAGACAATGACAAATGTCAAAATTGGCCTTGTCTCGCTGGGCTGCTCGAAAAACCAGGTCGACGCGGAGCGCATGATAGCGCTTCTTCGCGCCGACGGGTTTGAGCTTTGCGCAGACGCGGGACTTTGCGATGTTGTGATTATCAACACATGTGGTTTTATTGAAGACGCGAAAAAAGAGAGCATCGATCATATACTTGAGTTTGCGAAGCTGAAGGAAGAAGGACGTGTAAAGGCGATAGTCATTACAGGATGTCTTGCCGAACGCTATCAAGAGCAGATAGGGGAAGAATTCCCCGAAGCAGACGTGATTCTTGGCATCGGCAAGAACGGCGTTATCAGCGATGCAGTAAGACGCGCGCTAGGCGGCGGGCGTGTAATCCGGTTCGGCGAGAAAGACGAGCTTTCGCTTGAGGGCGACAGGATTTTAGCAAACCTGCCGTTTTACGCGTATCTTAAAATCGCCGACGGGTGCGACAACAGATGCAGCTACTGCGCCATCCCGATGATACGCGGGGGATTCCGCAGCCGCAAAATAGAGGACGTCACAGACGAAGCGAAGCTTCTTGTAAGCCGCGGCGTCACGGAGCTTAATCTTGTGGCACAGGATACAACGCGCTACGGGCTTGATATTTACGGCAGGCTCATGCTGCCGGAGCTGTTAAACAAGCTGTGCGAAATCGAGAATCTGCGCTGGCTGCGCGTGCTTTACTGCTACCCGGAAAACGTGACCGGCGAGCTGCTGTCAGTTATGGCAAAGCAGGATAAAATCGTAAAATACATCGATGTGCCGTTACAGCATGTCTCCGCGCGGGTTTTGCGGGACATGAACCGCCGCGGCGACCCGGAAAGCCTCGCCGCTTTGATCGGGAGGATACGCGAAAGCATTCCCGGCGTAACGATCAGAACAACATTGATAACGGGATTTCCCGGCGAAACGGACGAGGAATTCGGTGAGCTTTCAAGCTTTGTGGAAGAGGTGCGGTTTGACAGGCTCGGATGCTTTACATATTCGCAAGAAGAGGATACAAAGGCCGCCGAGCTTCCCCTGCAGCTTGACGAGGACATAAAACAGCGGCGCGCCGAAGTCATCATGGATCTGCAAATGGATATTCAGGCTCAAATTGGCGAAGCTAAAATCGGCGGTGAGATCGAGGTTTTGTGCGAGGGTTACGACCGGATTGCCGAGTCATGGTTCGGAAGAAGCGCCGCCGACGCGCCGGATATCGATACGAAGGTATTCTTTACGACGGCTTCAAAGGTTAAGCCGGGGGATTATGTAACCGTGCGCATAGAAGACGCGCTCGACTGTGATTTATTGGGGGTAAGGGTATAAATGAATCTTCCAAACAAGCTGACAATTTTAAGGATTTTGATGATACCGCTGTTTATATTTTTCTTTTTTGAAGACAGGATTCCATATCATAACACATGGGCGCTGCTTTCGTTTGCGGCGGCGGCGCTCACCGATCTGATCGACGGCAAAATCGCGCGCTCACGGGGACTGATAACCGATTTCGGCAAGCTGATGGACCCGCTCGCCGATAAGCTTTTGACTACGGCGGCGTTTTGCTGCCTGTTCGCAAACATACTTAGCATGCATGTCGTGATTTCATTTATTTTGATTCTGTCGCGGGAGTTCCTCGTCACGTCCGTGAGGCTTGTAGCGGCGGGAAAGGGAGAGGTTTTAGCAGCCGATATTTGGGGTAAAATAAAAACTGTGATGCAGATGTCGTGGATTTGTCTCGAGCTTTTGGGCTATGCCCTGTTCGCTGAGCTTGGCTACAATCTCCTGCCCGGCAGTTGGGAAGCCGTATACCGCGACGTGATGTATGTTTTGTTGTATGCCGTGGTTGCAGTCACAGTGCTGAGCGGCGCGCATTATATTGTTAAGAACCGCCATCTGTTTAATGATATGTAAAAAATGTAAGAAGACAGTTGCTTTTTTCTTTTGGGCGGAGTATACTGATACCATATATTTCTAAATGCGTTGAGCAGGAGGAGTAGCCCGGGCAACCCTCACAGAGAGCGCCGCGTATGCTGAAAGCGGCGCAGGAAACGGCCCCGGCGAAGTGCGCCTGTGAGCACATGGCGACAAATGCGGATGCAGAGTACCGCCATGCGCTTCGCCCGCGTTAAAGGGCTTTTGGAATGATTGTCAAAGACGACAGTGATTTTAAGATACAAGACAGAGTGGGACCGCGGCTTTACCGCCTCTGAAAAAGCAGTATATGCTTTTCGGGGGCTTTTTTAGATTTATTCGGGAGGAAACAATTATGTTCAGCGGCATCAAAAAAGATATAAACGCCATAAGGGAACGCGACCCGGCGGCCAGGACGGCGTTTGAGGTTATAATATTGTATCCGGGTCTGCACGCAATCGCGCTGCACAGGCCTGCGCACTGGCTCTACAGGAACAAGGCGTATTTTCCGGCACGGCTCATCTCGCAGTTTTCCCGCTTCTTAACGGGGATAGAGATACATCCGGGAGCAAAGATTGGACGCGGCGTGCTGATTGACCACGGAAGCGGCGTCGTCATCGGCGAGACCGCCGAGATTGGCGATAACTGCACGATTTATCAGGGCGTTACCCTTGGCGGTACCGGCAAGGAAAAAGGCAAACGCCACCCAACGCTAGGCAACGACGTGCTTGTGGGAAGCGGTGCGAAAATCTTAGGCCCGTTCACAATTGGCGACGGGGCGAAGGTCGCGTCCAACGCGGTTGTATTGCAGCCGCTGCCTAAAGGCGCAACGGCGGTCGGAGTACCCGCAAGGGTCGTCAAGGTAAACGGCAAGCGCGTGAGGGATAAGCTTGACCATATCCATACGCCCGACCCTGTTTCACAGGAGCTTTGCAGGCTTCAGGCCGAGCTTGGCCGCATGAAAAAACGGCTCGATCAGCTTGAATCCAAAGACGGCGTGGGATTATCTTCAGATGAATAAAACGGAGGAAGCGGCAATGTTGATATACAACACCATGACAAAGAAAAAGGAAGAATTTGTGCCGAGCGAAAAAGGCAAGGTCAAAATGTATGCGTGCGGTCCCACGGTTTATAATTTTATCCATATCGGAAACGCAAGGCCGGTCTGCGTATTCGATACGCTGCGCCGGTACTTCGAGTATATAGGCTATGACGTTACGTTTGTGCAGAATTTCACCGACATCGACGACAAAATCATCGCGAAAGCAAACGAAGAAGGCGTGGGATACGAAGTCATCGCGGAACGGTATACCAGGGAGTACCAAAAGGACGCAGACGGGCTTGGCGTGCGAAAGGCGACAATCCATCCGAAAGCCACGGAAACGATGGACACCATAATCGAGATCATAGGCACGCTGGTCGATAAAGGCCATGCATATGAAAGCGGAGGCGACGTATATTTCAGAAGCCGCAGCTTTAAGGATTACGGCAAGCTGTCGCACCGGACGATCGACGAGCTTGACGCCGGCAACCGCGTGGACGTCACCGAATCGAAGGAGGATTTCAGCGACTTCGCCTTGTGGAAAAACGCAAAGCCGGGCGAGCCGTACTGGGAGTCGCCTTGGGGGCGCGGCAGGCCGGGCTGGCATATCGAGTGTTCCGCGATGGTGAAAAAATATCTTGGCGATACCATTGACATTCACGGCGGAGGACAGGATTTGGTTTTCCCGCACCATGAAAACGAAATCGCCCAGAGCGAATGCTGCACCGGAACAAAATACGCGCGCTTTTGGATGCATAACGGTTACATCAACATCGATAACCAGAAAATGAGCAAGTCGCTGGGGAATTTCTTCACCGTTCGCGACGTCGCCGAAAAATACGGTTATGAGCCGATAAAATTCCTGTTGCTTTCAGCGCATTACAGAAGCCCGATCAACTACAGCCTCGATGCGCTTGAGCAATGCAAATCGGCGCTTGAGCGGCTTTACAACTGCCGCGACAACCTTGATTTCGCGCTTAAAAACGCGGTATGCGATTCAAATGGCTCCGAAAAGGTCGGCTCTGACTTTTCCCTGCGGCTTAAAAGCCGGAAGCAACAGTTTATCGATGCGATGGACGACGACTTTAACACGGCGGACGGCATCGCCGCGCTGTTCGAGCTTGTGCGCGACTGCAACACGCGGTTTCAGGCGCAGCCGGACAAAGCCGAATGTGAAGCCGCAATCAAGCTGTTCGACGAGCTGTGCGGCGTGCTGGGGCTTCTTTACGCACGCAAAAGCGGCGATTTGGAAGACGACGTCAAGGCCTTGATAGACGAGCGGCAAAAAGCGCGGAACAACCGCGACTTCGCAAGAGCCGACGCAATCCGAGACGAGTTAAAGGCAAGGGGTATCGCGCTTGAAGACACACCGCAGGGCATAAAAGCCGTGAGGCTCTGATTTATATCTGCCAGTAAATTGTACAGTTTAAAACAATATTTTACACACTATTTGACACAACTTCCTATTGAAAATTCATTGTATTTTTTATATTATTCCGCTATAATGAAACAGTACGATTTCTTCACCAACCTTTATCTAAATATTTAGGGCGGTGTAGTTGGGGGAGCAATAAAAGGAGGTGCTTGCGTTGAGTGTTTCAAGCGCGATTATATGGCTTTTGATAGCCGTTGCCCTGATTGTCATTGAGGGCGCGACAGTACAGTTTGTCTTTTTGTGGTTTGCGGCGGGCGCGGTTGTTTCCATGCTGGCGTCGCTTATGGGCGCGCCTGTGTCTGTGCAGCTGGTTTTGTTCATCATCACGTCGATTGTGGCTCTTTTAACAGGAAGGCCGATCCTTCAAAAAAAGATCACGCCGAAAAAGACCGCCACGAACGCCGATGCGGTAATCGGTAAAAACGGCGTCGTCACGGAGGAAATTAACAATCTCATGCAAACCGGCAGGGTTATTGCCAACGGCCTTGACTGGACGGCGAGAAGCGCCGACGACAGCAAGATAGAAGTAAAACAAAAGGTCGCCGTAAAGGCGATTGACGGCGTGAAGCTTATCGTGGAGCGAACCGGAGAAGATTAACCGGCCGTTTATACGTTAGGCTGCATTTGATACATAAAGTAAAATGGAGGTATATATTATGCTGGCGTTTACATTGATTTTGGTTTTCCTGCTTATTTTTCTTTTGCTTACAAACGTAAAAATCGTGCCCCAGGCAAAGGTGTACGTAATCGAGCGGCTTGGCGCATATTCCTCGACATGGGACACGGGGCTTCATGTGAAAATCCCGCTGATCGACCGTATTTCGAAAAAGGTGTCCATCAAGGAGCAAGTCGCCGACTTCCAGCCGCAGCCTGTTATCACGAAAGACAACGTAACCATGCAGATCGACACGGTGCTGTTTTTTCAGGTGACGGACGCGAAGCTTTTCACCTACGGCGTCGAGCGCCCGGTTGCGGCGATCGAAAGCCTTACCGCGACGACCCTGCGTAACATCATCGGCGACCTGGAGCTTGACCAGACGCTTACCTCAAGAGACACGATTAACACGAAAATCACCGCGACGCTTGACGCCGCCACCGATAAGTGGGGAATCAAGGTCAACCGCGTGGAGCTTAAAAATATCATCCCGCCGCGTGAGATTCAGGAAGCGATGGAAAAACAGATGAAGGCCGAGCGTGAACGCCGTGAGTCGATACTAAGGGCGGAGGGCGAAAAACGCAGCCAGATACTTGTCGCCGAAGGCGAAAAGGAATCCGCTATACTGCGCGCCGACGCCAAACGCGAAGCGCACATCCGCGAAGCGCAGGGCGAATCCGAAGCAATCCTAATGGTGCAAAGGGCAACGGCCGACGCAATCAAGATGTTAAACGAAGCGGCTCCAAGCAAACAGGTGCTTTCGCTAAAAGGCATAGAGGCGTTCGAACGTGTGGCGGACGGAAAATCAACGAAGATTATCATCCCCAGCGAGATACAGTCTTTAGCGGGGCTTGCGGTATCCTTAAAAGATATGATGGGAGACCAGCAGTAATATGAAATTAGCCCGGAGTGTGTCTTAATAAGCACACTCTGGCTTTGTGAAAAGGGGTAAAAGGTTTTTGCAAAACTCTGATTTTATCCGCGAGGAATGCGGGATTTTTGGGGTCCACGGCCAAAAGAACTCCGACGTTGTCGCACAGACATACTTGGCGCTTTACGCGCTTCAGCACCGCGGGCAGGAAAGCTGCGGCATCGCCGTAAACGACGACGGCGTGATCGGCTACCACCGCGATTTGGGACTTGTACCCGACGTGTTTACGCGGGATATACTGACAGGGCTCGGCAAGGGTAACATGGCGCTGGGGCATGTGCGCTACGCGTCCAAAGGGAGCAAAAGCCGCTCCCACGCGCAGCCGATTGTTGTGCGCCACATCAAAGGGAACATGGCGCTTGCGTTTAACGGCTGCCTTACAAATTCAGCCGAGCTTCGGGAGGAAGCAGAGCTTTCCGGCGCGATATTCCATTCCGCCAGCGATATCGAGGTAATCTCGCACGTCATCACGCGGGCAAGGCTTACGGCGCGCTCCATTGAGGAAGCCGTATCATTTGCGATGGATAAGCTCAAGGGATCGTATTCGCTTGTCGTCATGAGCCCGAGCAAGATGATCGCCTGCCGCGACCCGAACGGCTTCAGGCCGCTTTGCATGGGCTGCAAGGACGACAACATCATCTTTGCGTCGGAAACCTGCGCGCTTGACTCGATCGGCGCTTCGCTCGTGCGTGAGATAGAGCCCGGGGAAATTGTCGTCGCGGACAAAAACGGCGTGAACTCGAACCGAAGCCACTGCGCGGGAAAAGGCACGCTTTGCGTGTTCGAGTTTGTATATTTCGCAAGGCCGGATTCCGTTATATCCGGTGTAAACGTTCAAGAGGCAAGGCAGCGTGCCGGTGAATACTTAGCGCTGGAAAACCCGGTGGAGGCCGATGTCGTGATCGGCGTGCCCGATTCCGGTATCCCTGCGGCTTTGGGCTACGCGAGGGAATCGGGTATTCCTTACGGCATCGGTTTTCTAAAAAACCGGTATATCGACCGCACGTTTATCCAGCCGACGCAGCTTGAGCGCGAATTGTCGGTAAAAATAAAGCTTAACGTCATCGAATCGACAGTGCGCAATAAACGCGTCGTGCTGATAGACGACTCCATAGTAAGGGGTACTACGTGTGCCAGGATCATAAGGCTTTTGAGGGAGGCAGGCGCAAAAGAAGTACATATGCGCGTTTCGGCGCCGCCGTTCATGCACCCATGCTATTTCGGCACGAACATCGACAGCCGCGAGAACTTAATCGCCTGCAAGATGAGCATCCCTGAAATCGCAAAGTGGATTGGCGTTGACAGCTTAGGCTACCTATCGGTCGGCAGCGTGCTTAAGATTGCTGAAAACGCGTCGTGCGGATTTTGCGCAGGTTGCTTTACGGGAGAATACCCGGCCCCGGGGCCGAGTATGAAAGCCGGGACCAAGTTCGACCGCAGGATCAGCGAGAAGGCCGGTGAGGAAGAATGATATTGCATACAGGTTCTAAGAGCAAAAGCTACAAAGCGGCCGGAGTTGACGTGACGGCGGGATACCGCGCGGTGGAGCTTATGAAAAGCCATGTGCAAAGGACGAAAATTCCCGGCGTGCTGTCGGAGATCGGCGGCTTTGGCGGATTATTCAAGCCCGACTTAACCGGAATGAAAGAGCCTGTTTTTGTTTCAGGCACGGACGGCGTCGGCACAAAGCTAAAGCTTGCGTTTTTGATGGACAAGCACGACACGATCGGTATCGATTGTGTCGCCATGTGCGTGAACGATATTATCTGCACGGGGGCTATGCCGCTGTTTTTTCTTGATTATCTCGCGGTGGGCAGGAATATCCCGAAGCGCGTCGCCGAGATTGTCGGAGGCGTCGCGGACGGCTGCGAGATGGCCGGATGCGCCCTGATTGGCGGGGAAACCGCAGAAATGCCCGGGTTTTATGCTGAAAACGAATATGACATCGCGGGGTTTTCAGTCGGCATCGCCGACAGAGAAAAGCTCCTTGACCCTAAAAACGTAAAAGACGGGTACGCGCTGATTGGGATCGCATCGTCGGGGCTTCACTCAAACGGATACTCTCTTGCGAGAAAGGTATTGGATATTGACGGGAAAAATGTTAGAATATATGCAAGGGAGCTTGGCGCTTCCATCGGCGAAGCGCTCCTTACGCCTACAAAGATTTATGTAAAGGCAATCCTTGCGCTGTTAAAAGCGGTGAGGGCCGCAAGCATCTCAAATATCACCGGCGGCGGATTTTATGAGAATATCCCAAGAGCCTTGCCGGAAGGCTTCGGCGTTAAGATTGAACGCGCGAGGCTTGAGATTCCGCCTATTTTTGAGATAATACAAAAAGCGGGGGATATACCGTGGTGCGACATGTTCGCAACGTTTAACATGGGCACCGGCATGTGCGTCGTAGTGCCGCCGGAGGAAGCTGCGACCGCGATAAAGTCGCTTCATGCAAGCGGGGAAAAAGCAGCCGTTATCGGCGAGGTAAAACGCGGCGTAGAAGGGGTGCTTGTGCTGTGACCGGCGTTCGTATCGCGGTGCTCGTAAGCGGCGGCGGAACAAACCTTAAAGCGCTGATAGACGCGGAAAAAAGAGGGGAGCTTGGCGGCGGAAAAATTACGCTTGTAGTTTCCTCAAACAGTAAAGCATATGCGCTCACGCGCGCAAAACAAAACGGGATAGAAGCCGTCACGGTATCGAAAAAAGACTACGGCTCAACGCAAGCGTTTGACAAGGCGCTTTTGGATGTACTTGCGGAACGGAAGATAGAGCTTGTCGTTTTGGCGGGATATCTTTGCATTGTCGGGGAAAACGTGCTGAAAGCTTTTAGCGAAAGGATTATTAACGTGCATCCGTCGTTGATCCCGTCGTTTTGCGGCAAAGGGTATTACGGCTTAAAAGTCCATGAGGAGGCGCTTCGTTACGGCGTTAAGGTGACGGGCGCCACTGTCCACCACGTCAGCGGAGTGATCGACGGCGGCAGGATTATCCTGCAAAAGGCGGTGGAGGTACAAGACGGAGACACGCCGGAAATCCTGCAAAAAAGGGTAATGGATGAGGCGGAACAGATTATTTTACCTAAGGCGGTAGAAATACTGTCTTTTAAAATGATAAAAGAAAACGCGTGCGAAGGGGTAATGCGGCAATGAATAAAAAAAGGGCGTTAATCAGCGTATCGGATAAAACCGGTGTGCTACAGTTCGCAAAGGGGCTCACAGAGCTTGGGTTTGAGATCGTATCCACGGGCGGCACGGCAAAATACTTACGCGAAAAATCGGTGGAAATCACGGAGATCTCCGACGTCACAAGCTTCCCGGAGTGTCTTGACGGGCGTGTTAAAACGCTTCATCCGAATGTTCTCGCGGGAGTTCTCGCCGTAAGGGAAAACGAGAATCATTTAAAACAGCTTGAGGATTTGAGCATCACGCCGGTCGACGTGGTCGCAGTCAACCTTTACCCTTTCAAGGAGACGATCCTTAAGAAAAATGTAATGCTTGACGAAGCGGTTGAGAATATCGACATCGGCGGGCCTACGATGATACGCGCGGCCGCCAAGAACTGGCGCGACGTCGTCGTCGTCATCGACCCCGGCGATTACGGCAAGGTATTGGAGCTTCTTAAAACCGGAAAAGTAAGCAGCGACGAAAAATATAACCTTGCGTGCAAGGTGTTTGAGTATACGGCGGCTTACGACGCGATTGTCGCAAACTATATGCGGCGGAGGCAGGATGACTCCCCTATGATCTCATTCCCGCAGTCGCTTACGCTGACATATGACCTTGTACAAAAAATGCGGTACGGCGAAAATCCGCATCAGCAAGCCGCATTTTACCGTGAAATCAAGCTTCAGGACAACGGCGTCGCCTCCGCGGTGCAGCTTCAAGGCAAGGAGCTTAGCTATAATAATATAAACGACGCAAACCGCGCGATTGACATTTTAAAGGAGTTTTCCGTGGTGGTTCCGTGCGCCGTCGCCGTAAAGCACGCAAACCCGTGCGGCGTTGGGCTTGGCGAGATTCTGACCGACGCGTATATCGAAGCGTATGAAGCCGATCCCGTCTCCATTTTCGGCGGGATTGTCGCCGTAAACCGCGAGATAGACGCGCAAACCGCGCTTAAAATGAGCGAGATATTCCTTGAAATCATCATCGCGCCGTCTTTTTCGGACGATGCGCTTTCAGTATTCAGCAAGAAAAAAGATCTGCGTCTGCTTGCGTTAAACGATATCAACATACCGAACAGCTACGGCATGATCGACGTGAAAAAAGTAGCGGGCGGGCTGCTGGTTCAGGAGCTTGACACGGAGCTTTACCTCGAGACAGACTTAAAGACGGTGACGAAACGGGCTCCGACAAGACGCGAAATCACGCAGCTTATGTTTGCGTGGCGCGTGGTAAAGCACGCAAATTCAAACGCGATTGTGCTTGTTAAAGGCAACGCCACCGTTGGTATCGGGCAAGGGCAGACAAACCGTATCGCGTCGCTTGAGCTTGCGCTTAGGTTCGCAGGGGAGGAGCACGCGCTCGGCAGCGTGATGGCGTCGGACGCCTTCTTCCCGTTTAAGGATTGCGTGGAGGCCGCAACAAATGCGGGAATCACCGCGATTATCCAGCCCGGCGGGTCTGTCCGCGATGAAGAAAGCATAAAAGCCTGTGACGAGGCGGGGATAGCAATGGTGTTCACCGGTATGCGCCATTTCAAGCATTAATTATGTTGAGGAAGCAGATGAATATTTTAGTCGTCGGCGGAGGCGGGCGTGAGCACGCGCTTGTCCGCAAGCTTTTACAAAGCGAAAAGACAGGGAAGCTTTACTGTATCCCGGGAAACGCAGGTATCGCAAACGAAGCGATATGCCCGCGTTCAGATTTAAAAACTACCGACATGAAGCAAATCGTCGCGTTCGCTGTGGAAAATAAGATAGACTTTGCTGTTGTAGCGCCCGACGACCCGCTTGTGCTCGGAATGGTCGACGCCTTTCAAGAAAAAGGTATTCCCGCTTTCGGCCCCAATAAATTAGCCGCCGCCATCGAGGGCAGCAAGGTGTTTTCAAAAGGGCTTATGAAAAAATATGGAATACCAACTGCCAAGTACAATGCCTTTACAGATATGCGGGAAGCCGAAAGGCATATCCGAGATAGCGGGACATATCCCGTTGTAATCAAAGCGGACGGCTTGGCGCTCGGCAAGGGCGTTGTGATCGCGGAGGATTTTACTTCGGCGAAAGCGGCGATTCGCTCGATGATGGAGGAAAAAATCTTCGGCGAAAGCGGAAGCGAGATCGTCGTCGAAGAATTCCTCGAAGGCCCCGAGGTTACGGTGCTTGCTTTTTGCGACGGCAAAACAATCGTCCCGATGGCGTCGTCAATGGATCATAAACGCGCATTTGACGGCAATCTGGGCCCTAACACCGGCGGCATGGGCGTGATTGCGCCAAACCCCCATTACACGCCCGAAATCGCAAACCTCTGCATGAAGACAATCTTTCTGCCGACGGTTGAAGCCATGAGCCGTGAGAACAGGCCGTTTAAGGGATGCCTTTATTTCGGGCTGATATTGACGCCCGACGGCCCGAAGGTAATTGAATACAACTGCCGCTTCGGCGATCCTGAGGCGCAGGCCGTGCTTGCGCTTCTCGATACCGATTTGCTTGAAATCATGCTTGCGGTAACCGGTGAAAAGCTTAACACCTTGACAGTCAAGTGGAAGGACGGGGCTGCGGCGTGTATCGTCGCGGCAAGCGGCGGATATCCCGGGAAATACAGGGTAGGGCATGCAATTTCGGGGCTTAAGCCGGACGGGCAGCTAGACGGCGCCTTAGTGCATCACGCGGGGACAAAGCATACCGGGGACGGTTTTGTTACAAGCGCAGGGCGCGTGCTGGGCGTGACGGCGCAGGCGAAAACGCTGCAAGAGGCGCTTGATGAAGCGTATAAGGCCATAGGCAAAATCCGGTTTGAGGGCATGTTCTACCGCACTGATATCGGGAAATATTAATTAACGGTTTGGTTTTGTATACAAAATCAACACACCGCCAACAATATGAGAACATAAGATTCTCATGGACTGGCGGTGTTTTTTTGCATAGCAGGGTGGTTGGAGTTTATTTTGCATTTGTAATGCTTATGACGGTCTTAATCTACAGGATTTATCACATCGACGCGTCGGGGTACATCAAAATGGCGGCGGCGGGGCAAGGCGGATACAGCCTATCAGTCGCGACGACAAGGGGTATGATCTACGACAGGAACATGAACGGCCTTGTAAACAAGGAGTTTGAGTATGTAGCGTCAGTGTTGCCGTCGCCGCAGGCAGCCTTAGAGCTTTTAGACGTCGTGCCGGACGAGGAAAAGCCCGCTGTCGTCGAAAGATTATCGGCAGCCATGCCGTTTGCGATAAAGGTTCCGGTAAACGAGATATATGCGGCGGGAATAGAGGTTTTCCGTATACCGAAGCGGTATGGCGGCTACAGCTACGCCCCGCATATCGTCGGGTATATGGGCGGCGGCGACATCGACGGCGTTTCGGGGATCGAGCTTAGCTTTAACGATGAACTGAAAGATTGGGGCGGCAGGGTGAGCTGCTCCTATTATGTTGACGCGGCGGGACACATCATGCCCGGTGCTTCGGTAAACGTCAACCGGTCAAATGAAAACCCGGTGGGCGGGGTATGCCTCACGCTTGACAGGGAGGTCCAGTATATCGCGCAGGAAGCGCTTTCGTGGGGATGCGACAAGGGCGCCGCCATCGTGATGGAGGTGGATACCGGCAACATCCTCGCGATGGCAAGCCTGCCGGTATTTGACCAGAACAACATATCGGCAAGCCTTGACGATGATGACGCGCCGTTTATCAGCCGCGCCGTGAGCGGGTATAACATCGGCTCGGTGTTTAAGCTTGTGGTATCGGCGGCGGCGCTTGAAAAGGGCATACCGGTCACAAAGAAATATATATGCGGCGGACAGATAGACGTGGGCGGCGTGGTTTTCCGCTGCAACAACAACGCGGTCCACGGCGAAACGGATATGAGGCGGGCGCTTGAGGTTTCGTGCAACACGTATTTCATCATGCTGGCGGAGGAGCTCGGCCCCGAGTACCTGCTTATGTTTTGCGTCAACATGGGCTTTGACAGCCGCACAGAGCTTGCTCCGGGGCTAAGGGCGCAGCCCGGGAATCTTCCGGGCCTTGCGGAGCTTAGAAACCCGGCGGCACTTGCGAATTTCGGGTTCGGACAAGGCAGCTCGCTTGCCACGCCGCTTCAAATGGCAGGCGTCGTCTCAAGCCTAGTAAACGGAGGCTTCGCCGTTATGCCGAACCTCGTGCGCGGATTCACGGACGACGGGTTTACGCTTTCAGAGGAGCCTGCTGAGTTTGCGGAGAACAGGATTATCGGCGAAAGCACATCAAATACCATTAAGAGCCTGATGATCAGCGTTGTTGAGGACGGCAGCGGGCGCACAGCTAAGCCAAGGCGCGGAGGCGCCGGAGGAAAGACCTCCTCGGCGCAGACCGGGCAAAAAATCGGCGGGACAGAGATTGTCCACGCGTGGTTCGCAGGGTTTTATCCCGCTTATAACCCTAAATACAGCATTGTCGTTTTCGTCGAAGGCGGCGTGTCCGGCGAGCATATGGCGGCGCCAATTTTCAAAAAAATATGCGACGAGATCGACAAGCTGGAGCTCTCGTGAGCCCCCGTAAATTATCCGTTGCAAAAAATCTCCACATAAGGTATAATTTAACATATTAAAGGGGGTCGTAAAAATGCAGGACAACTACGTCATCATAGCGGACGACAACTGCGATTTGCCATATGAGTTTTATTCCCAAAACGATATTGCGATGATAAAAATGCCGTACTGTATAGACGATAACATCTATCGCGCCGGCGATATGCCTTTATCCGAGTTTTACAAGCTGATACGCGAAGGCAAGCGCTCCACCACGATGGCCCTCAACTCCGAGGAGATCAAAACCGAGATGGAAAAACACCTCAAAGACGGCAAGAACGTGCTCTATCTTGCGTTTTCGTCGGGCCTCAGCGCCACGTATGAAAGCGGCGCAAGGGCAGCCGGGGAGCTTTCAAAGGAATACCCCGACAGGAAAATCAAGGCGGTCGATTCGCTTTGCGCCTCCATGGGCGAGGGGCTGTTTTTGTTTATGGCGCACAGGAAGAAGCAGGAGGGAGCATCCTTTGACGAGCTTGTGGAGTGGGCCGAAAACAACCGCCTTAATGTCGCGCATTATTTTACCGTGGACGATCTCATGCATCTGCACCGCGGCGGCCGCGTGTCAAAGACGTCGGCTATCGCGGGCTCCATGCTTGGAATAAAGCCGGTATTATACGTTGATAACGACGGGAAGCTGATACCGATCGGCAAGGTAAGGGGCAGAAAGCAGGCGCTTGCGTCGCTTGTTGATAATATGGAAAAAGTTGTCGGCGGCACAAAGCCCGATTACTTTATGATAAGCCACGCTGATTGCGCGGATGACGCGGAGTATGTCGCGGGGCTGATGAAAAAACGGTTTGGGATAAAGGATTGCATGATTAATTTTATCGGCCCGGTCGTAGGCTCCCACACGGGCGTCGGGACGGTCGCGCTGTTTATGATGGCGGAACACAGATAATGACGTTACAGACGCCGTGCCTGTTCGGCCTTGAATCCGTGCTGGCTTCGGAAATCAGGCGGATTGGCGGAAAAGATGTTGCCGCAACGGACGGCAAGGTCTCTTTTTCAGGGGACGAGGCGATTCTTGCGCGCGCGAATATCCGGCTTAGGTGCGCCGAGCGAGTTTGCATCGTGCTGGGCTCGTTTGAGGCGAAAAGCTTCACTGAGCTCTTCGACAATGTGGAAAAGCTTAATTTTGAGGATTTTATCGGGAAAAACGATGCTTTCCCCGTCACGGGATGGTCGCTTAAATCGGGGCTTCACAGCGTACCGGATTGCCAGTCCATCATCAAGAAAGCCGCGGTCAAACGGCTCCAAAAGGTCTACGGCCAAAGCTGGTTCGAGGAGACGGGAGAAAGACGCCAAATCCGGTTTTCAATCCTTAAGGATTATGTCACCGTCATGCTTGATACGTCGGGCGCGGGGCTTCATAAGCGCGGATACAGGCAGACGTCGACTGAGGCTCCGCTCAAGGAGACGCTTGCGGCAGGCATTGCCGACATCGCGAGGGTAGGGCCTGATGATACGGTGATCGACCCGATGTGCGGCTCGGGAACGCTTTTGATTGAATCGGCGCTTCGGGCGTACCGCATTGCGCCGGGGGTCCGCCGCCGTTTTGATGCGGAAAAATGGGAGCAGATTCCAAAGGCGGTGTGGCGGGAGGAACGCGAAAGCGCGATTTCCGAGATTAAAAAGGATATCGGTTTTTTTGCAAAGGGCTACGATACGGATGAGCTTGCAGTCCGCCTGACTGCTGAAAACGCGGGCAAGGCGGGGGTATCAAAGCGCATAGATGTGCAGATAAGGGATATCGCGAACTTTAAGCAGGACGGCGCAAACGCGGTGATTCTCTGTAACCCTCCGTATGGCGAGAGGCTTTTGGAGATCAGGGAAGCCGAAATGCTTTACAAGAAAATGGGCGAGGTTTTCGAAAGACGCGACGGGTTCAGATACTATATCATAAGCCCGCATGAGGACTTTGAGGCGTTGTTCGGCAGGCCCGCCGACAAGCGGCGTAAACTTTACAACGGCATGATAAAGTGCCAGTTGTTCATGTATTTCAAATAGGGGCGATGTTTTATGGATAAAATTAAGGTTGCGGTAATCGGGTACGGCAATGTCGGAAAATATGCTGTGGAAGCCGTGTCGGCGGCACCGGACATGGAGCTTGCGGGTGTTGTGAGAAGAAACGCCGAAAGCGCTTTAGACGGCGGCGTGAAAGTAACCTGCGACGTTACGGAGCTTGGCGAAGTCGATGTGGCGCTGCTTTGCATACCGACGCGCGCGGTGCTTGAAACCGCGAAGAAGTATTTAGCGCTTGGCATCAACACGGTTGACTGCTACGACGTGCACGCGTCGATTGTAAAAGTGCGCGGGGAACTGGATGAAGCCGCGAAAAAAGCGGGCAGGGTTTCGATTGTTGCGTCAGGCTGGGACCCGGGGAGCGATTCCATTGTGCGGGCGCTTATGGAGGCGATCGTGCCGAACGGGATTACATACACAAACTTCGGCCCCGGCATGAGCATGGGGCATTCCGTCGCCGCAAAAGCTGTGAGAGGCGTAAAGGACGCGCTCAGCGTCACGATGCCGCAAGGGGCGGGGGTCCACAAGCGGATGGTATATATAGAGCTTGAGGACGGCGCTTCCCTCGGCGAAGCAAGCCGCGAAATCAAGGCGGACCCGTATTTTATAAGCGACGAAACGCATGTCTTCGCCGTTGAAGACTTATCGCGGCTCATGGATATGGGACACGGCGTAAACATGACGCGCAAAGGCGTTTCGGGGAAAACGCACAACCAGATGCTTGAATTTAACATGCGCATAAACAACCCGGCGCTTACGTCGCAGGTGATGGCCGCGTGTGCAAGGGCCGCCATGCGCCAGCCCGCGGGTGCGTACACCATGATTGAGCTTCCGGTCATAGATATGCTTTTTGGCGGGCGCGAGGAATTAATCAACCGGCTGGTTTAGGAAAGGAGCATCATGGACGTTCAAATCCGCCGCTGGAGGACAGACGACGCCGAAGCGCTTGCAAAGGCGCTTAATAACAAGAAAATATTGGATAACCTGCGGGACGGTATCCCGTACCCGTATACCGTATCGGACGCGGAGGATTTCATAACCGCGATGCTTGCGGCTGACGAAAACAGCACATTCGCGTGGGCGATTGCGGTTGACGGCGCCGCCGTCGGCAGCATCGGCGCGTTTCGCAAGGACAACGTCCACCGGCTTACCGCCGAGATGGGCTACTACGTCGCGGAGGAATACTGGGGCAAAGGGGTTGCGACGAAGGCGATCCGCGAGGTTTTGGAGTATCTGTTTAAAAATACCGACATCATACGGGTATTTGCGCAGCCGTATGCCTTTAACGCCGGTTCATGCCGGGCGCTTGAGAAAAACGGCTTCACCTGCGAGGGGACGCTTCGAAGCAACGCGGTAAAAAACGGGCGTACCGTCGACATGAAAATGTATGCGATTTTGAAAGAAGATTATATATGAAAAAACCGGACGCTTTCGGGCGTCCGGTTTTCAAGTAGAACGACTATACAGGCTCTAAGATTCTTTATCCGCGTGCTCAGGTTCCGGCGCGGGAGCTTTTACGAATGTGACGTCCATGCCGTCAAGAGCCGAGGGCGCGTTTTTCTTTACATAGATTCTTATTGCGTATAATGCCGCGATAAGCAGCACAAAGGTAAGGATAAGCGGCACGACCGGGTTTTGGACAAAACCGGCGACTATATACCCGACAAACGACACGCCGGCCACAAGCAGCGCATACGGTATCTGCGTCGAGACGTGCGCGATATGGTTACATTTCGCGCCGCTCGAAGACATGATTGTCGTATCTGAAATCGGGGAGATGTGGTCGCCGCATACGGCTCCGGCAAGGCATGCCGCAATCGTGATGACTAAAATTTCGCTCATACCCGGGAAGATAGCGGTTGAAATCGGGATAAGGATACCGAACGTTCCCCAGGATGTACCGGTCGAAAACGCAAGGCCAAGCGCGATGAGGAACATGAGCGCCGGAAGAAACGCGCTGGCGGCGGCGTTATCCGAGACGACCGCGCCGACAAATTCACCGGCGCCGAGGGCGGAGCGGCAAAAACCGCTGAGCGTCCACGCGAACGAAAGAATCAGGATTGCGGGAACCATTTGGATGAAGCCTTTCGGAAGGATGTCGGCAAATTGCTTGAACGTGAGCACCTTCCTTGGAATATACAGCAGGAAGGTTATGAGAAGCGCGACAATTGAGCCGAGCGGCAGGCCAACGGAAGGGTCGCAGTCGGCAAAGGCATCGATAAAGCCCACGCCGTCAAAGAATCCGCCGGTATAAATCATACCGATTATACAGCTTGCAATCAGTACAAGAATGGGAAGCACCAAGTCTTTCACTTTGCCGTTCGGGTTTACGGAAGGCTCCTCCATTTCGGCGTATTCATCAGATTCGCCGCCGAAAAGGTCGCCCGTTTCCGCAATGCTTTCATGCCGCTGCATTTTGCCGAAATCAAAGCCCATAAATGTGATTGCGACAATCATCACAAGGGTCATCAATGCGTACAGGTTGTACGGGATTGCGCGCAAGAATACGTTAAACCCGTCTATCGAGTCGCTGTCGACCGACGACGTAACGGCCGCCGCCCAGCTTGAAATCGGCGCTATGATACATATAGGCGCCGCGGTGGCGTCAATTATATACGCAAGCTTTGCGCGGGACATCTTGAACTTGTCCGTTACGGGCCTCATGACGCTGCCGACGGTGAGGCAGTTGAAATAGTCGTCGACGAAAAGCAAAAGCCCGAGCCCGAACGTGGACATGGTAGCGCCTTTCTTTGATTTTATCCGGCTGCCTGCCCATTGTCCGTAGGCCGCCGAGCCGCCCGCCTTGTTAACGAGGGCGACCATTGCGCCCAAGGTTACAAGGAATATCAGGATACCGACGTTCCAGCCGTCGCCGATGCTCTCGATGAGCATGTCCACAATGGAATTAATCGCGAGCACGGGGTTGAAGTTTGCGTAAAGCAAGCCGCCCGTGATAATGCCGATAAAGAGCGAAGAGTAAACCTCTTTCGTGATAAGCGCGAGAACAATCGCAACAATGGGAGGAACAAGGGACCAGAAAGTCGCGTACACGGCGCTTTGGTATTCGGCCTCTTCCGCCGCGAAGGTTGTGATTGTCATAGCTGCTAACGCCAGCATAACGACAACGCCGGTAATCAGGATTCTTTTTGATTTGTAAGACACGTTTTTTCCACCCTCTTTTTTCATAATTATGCGTCAAGCGCGCAAACGAAAAACACGCGCCCTAGCATCCGGCCGATTTTTACATGTCATCAAGTTAGCATATCCAAGCGGAAAAGTCAAGGACTTTGCGCTTGATTGCGCGAATTGACGAAACCGCGTTATTCGTGTATAATATTACAGGTTTGTTTTAATGTTTAGCGTAGGTGATTATAATATGGATCTACCGGTTAAAGGTGTATCGAGCGACGAGCTTGTGAGCACGCGGCTTAGAAAGCTGTTCGATAAGCGCGGATTTCGGCGCATACGCGTTAATAAGTTCGAGGATTACGCCCTTTATATCGAGTATAAAAATTTCTTAAAATCCGAGAACATCATCACATTTATGGACGCGAACGGCAAGCTTTTGGCGCTCAAGCCCGACATCACGCTTTCAATCGTGAAGAACATGCCGGAAAAAGAGCTTACCGCCCTTGAAAAGCTTTACTACGTCGATGAAGTGATAAGGCTGACGAAGGAGACCCGCGAATACAAGGTCTGCAACCAGATCGGTATGGAAATCATCGGCAAGACCGATTCCTTTTCGAATATCGAGGCGGTTCAGCTTGCGCTGTTAAGCCTTGAACTGATCAGCAAAGATTTTGTGCTCGATATTTCGCATTTAGGTTTTTTGTCGGGGCTTTTGGAGCAGGCGGATATTCCGGCACACCTTAAGCATCAGGTGATGGACGGGATTCACAGGTGCAGCCGGCACGATGTTGCGGCGGCGCTTGACGCGGCCTGCGCATGCGAGGAATTTAAAAACCGCGTGCTTTCGCTGAGCTGCTTGCGCGGGAACTTTTTTGAGCTTCTGCCAAAAGTAAAGGAGCTTATCAACTGCCGGCAAATGCAAGAGGCGTATGACGAGCTAAAACATCTTGGTGAATCGTTCAAGGACACGAATCTTGGAAAACGCATGAACCTTGACTTTTCGGTGGTCAATGACCTTGACTACTACAACGGGCTTATCTTTTTAGGGTATGTTAAGGGCGTTCCCAAGGTGGCGCTGACAGGCGGAAGGTACGACAACCTGATGCGGAAAATGGGCAAAAACAACAGCGCCATAGGCTTTGCGGTATCACTTGATGATTTTAGCACTTACTTAAATACGGGTAAAAAATTCGATTTTGATATACTTATCACATACAACGAGAACAGCGATTATGCGCGTCTTCTGGCCATCGCGGGGGACATGGCGGCAAATGGGATGTCCGTAAGGCTTGAAAACGAGCGCTTAGACCTTGAATCCGCGGGCTTTACATGGGGAAAACGCTATAACTTTGCGGATAACCGCATCAGGGAGGAAGACTGAGCATGCTGAATATTGCGCTTCCGAAAGGCAGGCTCGGCGACGAGGTGTACGCGCTTCTTGCGGGAATTGGGTACGACTGCCCCGAGTTTTTGGAAAACAGCCGCAAGCTGATCCTTGAAAATAAGCTGAACAATATCCGGTATTTCCTTGTAAAGCCGTCCGACGTTTCTATCTACGTCGAGCGTGGCGCCGCCGATGTGGGCGTCGTCGGCAAGGATACTTTGATCGAGTTTGAGCCGGACGTGTACGAGCTTTTAGACCTTCAAATCGGAAAATGCCGCATCGCCGTGGCAGGCCCCGAGACTTATGAGAAGTCAGCAGAAGCATCGCTGAGGATTGCAACGAAATTCCCGAATATCGCAAAGAAATATTACGCGTCGAATCACAGGAATATTGAAGTCATCAAGCTAAACGGCTCAATCGAGCTGGCTCCGCTTGTGGGGCTCTCAGACCTGATTGTGGATATTGTCGAGACCGGAGGCACGCTAAAAGAAAACAACCTTAAGGTTTTAAGTAAGATCATGGATGTTTCGGCGCGGCTTATCGCAAACAAATCAAGCTATAAATTCAAAGGAGCCGATATTGACCTTATGACAGGAAAACTAAGGGCGCGCTTAGAGAATAATTTTTTCGGGGGATGAAAAATGAGCCGGTTTTTATCAAAATCCGCATTGGCTGTAAAGCCGTATACGCCGGGTGAGCAGCCGCGCGAGAGAAAATATATAAAGCTTAACACAAACGAGAACCCCTACCCGCCGCCGCCTTCGGTATTAGCGGCTGTTTCCGGCATCAGGACGGGGGATTACCGGCTGTACCCTGACCCCACGTCGTCGGATTTTCGCGCTGCCATCGCCGAAAAATACAGCGTAGAGCCGGAGCAGGTCTTTGCGGGTTGCGGCTCGGACGAGGTTCTGGCGTTTGCGTTTATGGCGTTTTTTGACCGCGGCGACCGCGTTTATTTTCCCGACGTCACATACGGGTTTTACAAGGTTTACGCAGAGCTGTTCGGGCTTATGGCAATTGAAATCCCGCTGAAAAGCGACTATACCGTCGATATTTCCGATTACTTCGGACTGCATGGGCATATCTTTATAGCAAACCCGAACGCGCCGACGGGGATTTGCCTTCCGCTTTGCGATATTGAGCGGATTCTTCAGGAGAATCCCGACAGGCTCGTGGTCGTGGACGAGGCTTATATTGATTTTTCCGGCGAAGAGTCCGGTGTTACGCTGATTGATAAATACGACAATTTGCTTATTGTTCAGACATTTTCCAAAAGCCGCAGCCTTGCCGGGATTCGGCTGGGCATGGGCTTCGGGAACGCGAAGCTCATCGCTGCGCTCGAGCGTATCAAGTTTTCGTTTAGCCCATATAACATCGACAGGACGGCTTCCGCAGCGGGTATCGCATCTGTAAAGGAAGAACACTATGCACTAAAAACAATCGATGCGGTTATCAAAACTCGGGAGCGAACAGTAAAAACACTTCGGCTTAAGGGGTACGAAATCTTGCCTTCCGGCGCCAATTTTATCTTCTTAAAAGGCGGTGCCGGCGGTGCGGAAATTTTCGGTTATCTCAAAGAAAACGGGGTACTGGTCAGGCATTTTGATGCTCCCTTGATAAAGGATTTTGTGAGGATTACGATCGGCACGGATGAAGAAATGGACGTATTAATAAAAACGCTGGAGGAATTATCATGAGGACTGGCGAATACGCGCGCAGCACAACGGAAACGAAAATCAAAATCAAGCTGAATATTGACGGAAAGGGCTTGTTTACCTGTAAAACAGGGATCGGATTTCTTGACCATATGCTTGAGCTTATGGCACGGCACGGCAGGTTCGACGCCGAGATTACGGCAAACGGCGACGTGGAGGTTGATTACCATCACACAGTCGAGGACTTGGGGATTGCGCTTGGCAAAGCTTTTTCAGACGCGCTGGGCGATATGTGCGGCGTCACGCGTTACGGAAGCTTCATGCTGCCGATGGATGAAAGCCTGATTATTGTAGCGCTTGATTTTTCAGGGCGCCCGTGTTTGTGTTACGATTTACAGGTTCCGGCTCAAAAGGTCGGTGATTTCGACACGGAGCTTGTCCGCGAGTTTTTTGCGGGCTTCTGCAATTCGGCGGGGCTTACGCTGCACCTCAAACAGCTCGCGGGAATCAATTCGCACCATATCATAGAGGCCGCGTTTAAAGGCTTCGGGAGGGCGCTGCGGCAGGCAGTGGCGCTTGATGATAAGTTTTCAGGTGAAATCCCCTCTACTAAGGGGCTGCTGAAGAACTGATTAGGAGGATATATTGTGGAGATTTTTCCGGCGATTGACTTGAAAGACGGCAAGGTTGTGCGTTTAACACAAGGCGACTACAACTGCGTCGACGTTTATTCCGAGAACCCCGTTGATATCGCTTTGTCGTTTGCTAAGAAAGGCGCAAAGAATCTGCATGTCGTTGATTTAGACGGTGCGAGGGATGGAAAGCTATCTAACTTTACAACGATAAAAGACATCGCGGAAAAAGCGAAAATGTTTATCGAGGTAGGCGGCGGAATTCGCGATGAAGAGCGCGTTAACAGGTATCTCGAGATTGGCGTCGGGCGGGTGATACTGGGAACTGTTGCCGCCACGGATTTTGCTTTTTTGGAAAGAATGGTAGCGGCCTACGGCGAAAAGATTGCCGTTGGGGTTGACGCAAAGGATGAAAAAATCGCGGTAAACGGCTGGACCAAAGTAACCGGCCTTGACTCCGTCAAGTTTTGCAAGAAGCTCGAAAATGCGGGCGTTAAGACGATTATTTACACCGATATATCAAAAGACGGAGCGATGCAAGGAACAAACATGGAAATCTATAAACGGCTTCAAAGCGGGGTAGCCTGCAACTTTATAGCTTCAGGCGGGATTTCGTCTTTAAAGGAAATCAGGGAGCTTCTACAGCTCGGCGTTTACGGCGCAATCGTAGGCAAAGCGATTTATCAAGGTGCGCTAAAACTTGAGGAGGTGCTTAGCATATGTCGGCAAAACGGATAATCCCATGCCTTGACACCCGTAACGGGCGTGTTGTAAAAGGCGTAAAATTCGATCATATCAAGGAAATCAGCGATCCTGTAGAGCTTGCGAAACGCTATAGCGACGAGGGCGCGGACGAGATTGTTTTATACGATATCACGGCGTCGCTTGAAAATCGCACCTTATTTACAGACCTTTTGAAACAAGTTGCCGGCGTGGTTTCCGTCCCGCTTGCGGTTGGCGGCGGGATTGCCGCAATCTCCGACGTGGAGCGCATGTTGAGCCTTGGAGCCGGTAAGGTCAGCATTAATTCCGGTGCGATTAAGAATCCCGGAATTATTTTGGAAGCCGCGAAAAAATACGGCAGCCGGTGCGTTGTACTGGCTATAGACGTAGCCAAAGACGGTGACAAGTATAGTATCTTTACAGCAGGAGGCAAAAAGAACACAGGCCTGGACGCGGTTGAATGGGCAAAGCGCGGCGAAGCAAACGGTGCGGGCGAGCTTGTGGTGAACTCGATTGATAAGGACGGCGTGAAAAACGGTTTTGACCTTGAAATGCTTACAGCCGTTGCAAATGCAGTAAAGATTCCGATTGTTGCGTCCGGCGGCGCGGGCGGGCGTGAAGATTTCTTTGAATTATTCAGCGAGCTTCCCGTGATTGACGCGGGGCTTGCGGCGTCGATTTTCCACTTTAACGAAGTGTCGATTCGCGATTTGAAGCAATATCTGAGAGAAAAAGGAATACCGGTTCAGATATAGGAAGGAAAACACATGAATATTGATAGCCTAAAATTCGGGCCTGACGGCTTGATTCCCGTTATTGTTCAGGATTTTTACACAAAACGTGTGCTGACGCTTGCGTATATGAACAGGGAAAGCCTCGAAATAACGCTTAAAGAGAAGAAAACATGTTTTTTCAGCCGTTCAAGGCAGAAGCTTTGGCGAAAAGGGGAGACATCCGGAAACTTCCAGCAAATTGTGAGGCTTGTGCCTGATTGCGATTACGACGCGCTTATCGCCGAGGTTATAAAGGACGGCCCGGCTTGCCATCTAGGAAGCGATAGCTGCTTTGACAAGGAGCCTATTTACGAGCGCGAAAACCTTGGGGATTTTTCTCTCGAAGACCTTTATGCGCTGATTCAGGGGCGTAAAACCGAAAAAAAAGAAGGCTCGTACACGACGTACCTTTTTGAAAAGGGCGACGATAAAATCCTTAAAAAAGTAGGCGAAGAATGCACGGAGGTCATCATCGCCGCGAAAAACAACGATAACGCGGAGCTTCGTTTCGAGATTTCGGATTTGTGCTACCATATTCTTGTGATGATGGCGCAAAAGGGCATCACAATCAGCCAAATCAAGGAGGAGCTCGCTTCAAGGCATGTCGTTGACAAAAAGGTAAAGCAGGAGAAAATGCAATGATACGGCAAAATTTGCACACGCACGCAACGTTCAGCGACGGCGGGAATACATGCGGGGAAATCGTGCTTGCGGCGATTGAAAAAGGCTTTGATTCCGTTGGGTTTTCCGAACACGCGTACACGCCTTACGACTTAGAGTGCTGCATCAAGGAAGACGACATACCGCGCTATTTCGCGGAGGTTCAAAGGCTAAAGGAAAAATTCGCGGGTAAGATTGAAGTTTATCTCGGGTTCGAGTGCGATTTCTTTCACAACACCGAAAAAACAGGGCTTGATTATACGATAGGCTCGGCGCACTATGTTTTTGACGAGGCTGCCGGGGATTATCTGAATATCGACGGCAGCCCGCAAAATTATGAAAAGGCGCTAAACCGCGCCGCGTGCGGTGATATCGAGGAACTGGTAAAAATTTATTACCGCAACGTCATAGAGATGGCGCGCGGATACAAGCCCGACATCATCGGGCACCTTGACATCATCGCAAAGTTTAACCGAGATAACCGGTACTTCGACCCTGAAAGCGCGTGGCACCGGCGTATTGTGCGCGAAGTCGCCGGAAAAATCGCGGAAACCGGCTGCATAGTCGAGGTCAACACAGGCGGGATTTTCCGCGGCGCCACCGATGTGCCGTTTCCGTCGTCCCTAATATTACGGGAGCTTTACGACTTAAACGTACCGGTTACGGTTTCAAGCGATTCACATACGGCGGATTCGCTTGACTTCTGGTTTTTACAGGCGGAAGAGCTTATCAAAAAAACCGGCTGGCGAAGCATAAAACAGCTAACGCCGGACGGCTTTATCGATGTTGAGCTATAATTTTTTATAACTTGTCAACCAACCATTGCTTTGTCTTTTCAGCTTAACCCGAACCCTTTTTCGAGCGCTTCCCTCGCGTCGTCGGCGTGGGCCGACGGAATCAGCAGGCTGACCTCGGTTTCGGAGGTCGTGACCGCGAGAAGCTCCGCCGAAATTTTCGCAAGGCTGCTGATTGCCCTTGCGAAAACGCCGGGAGTGGTGCGCATTTCCTCGCCTGAAAGCGTGAGCTTTGTGTTGCCGCTGCTCACGACAGGCTTCATGTCGGGATGCTTTTCCTTGAGCATGTTGACAACCGTTAACACCTTGACCATATCATCCTCTTGAAACGAGAACGAAACGCTGATATTTCCGCTTAATGGCGACGTTTGCGATACCATATCGATGGAAACTCCCTCTTTTGAGACGCTGCCGAAAATATCGTTTAAAAGGCTAAGGTCATGCGGAAGCTTCATAAAAGAGATAAGCGCCACGTCTTCAAGGGTAAGAATGCTTGAAACGCCGTACATCTGTGCTGCCCCTTTCTATATTAAGTCCGACATGCTGTATAACCCCGGAGCTTTGCCGGCTATGTATTCGGCGGCCGAAAGCGCGCCGGTGGCGAAAATTTTCTTGGAGCCCGCGCTATGGCTTATCGTGATGATTTCATCTTTTCCGGCAAAGAGTATGTCGTGCTCGCCGACAATCGTGCCTCCGCGTATGCTGTGTATCCCGATTTCGTTTTTGCCGCGCGGTTTCCGGCTTGAATTGCGGTTATAGGCATACAACAGGTCGTCGCCCAATACACTTGAAACGCCGTCCGCCAGCATCAACGCTGTGCCGCTTGGAGCGTCTATTTTTTTGTTGTGGTGCTTTTCCATAATCTCCACATCGAAGTCGCTGCCAAGGACACGGGCGGCGATTTTTGCAAGCTCGACCATTAGGCTTATGCCAAGGGACATGTTAAACGAAAAGAATACGGGGATACTCTCCGCCGCTTTGTGGATTTTTGCAATCTGGGAGGAGCTTAGGCCGGTCGTCGCAATTACAACCGGAAGCTTCCTTGGAACAGCCGCCGAAAGAAGCGGCTCCAGCGCCGCCGGATGGCTGAAATCAATCACCGCGTCGGCAGGAACGGTACAGTCCAAGAGATTCTTAAAGACATGAAAGTCGTCCTTTTGCTCGGTTATGATATCAATCCCGGCAACGACTGTGAATCTTCCGCTTTCCCGCGCGTATTCGGCGACAACGCGCCCCATTGCGCCGCCTGCGCCTGACAAAATAATTCTGGTCATTTTAACGCTCCTTGGCTTATTATATGAGGTTATGCTTGTTAAGCTCCTCTTTAAGCGCGTTTCTAAGGGGCTTAGCCATTTCTATAAGCGGCAACCGGCACGGGCCTGAATGCTTGCCCATCATATTAAGCGCTTCTTTTACAGGTATGGGGTTGACGTCGCTGAAAAGCGCGTCGTTAAGGCTGATTAGCTTGAGTTGAAGCGCAGCTGCCTCAGCCGTTTTGCCCTCCAAGTAAAGTCTGCACAAATCGTGCGCGTGCTTAGGCGCAACGTTCGCAAGGACAGAAATCACGCCGATACCGCCAAGGGACATGATCGGGATAGTCTGGTCGTCGTTGCCGGAATAAAGGGCGAGGCTGTCACCGCAAAGGCTTGCGGTTTTCGCGATTTCGGAGATATTTCCGCCCGCCTCCTTCGTCGCGACGATATTAGGATGCTTCGAAAGCTCCAAATAAGTCTGCGGCTGTATATTGAGCCCGGTGCGGCTCGGAACGTTGTACAGGATAACCGGCAGGTCCGTCGTATCGGCGATGGTCGTAAAATGCCTAATAAGTCCGAGCTGGGAGGTTTTGTTGTAGTAAGGCGTGACATGCAAAAGGGCATCGGCGCCCGCGGCCTTGGCTTCTTTTGAAAGCCACACGGCGTAGGCCGTGTCGTTGCTTCCGGCGCCTGCCAGAAGAGGTACGCGCCCGGCCGTTTTATTCACCGCGTAACGGATGCATTCAACGTGTTCATCGTCTGTCATGGTTGTGCTTTCGCCGGTCGTTCCGCATATCAGGATGGCATCGATACCCGATTCAATCTGCCAGTCGATAAGCTCGCCCAGCTTTTCGTAGCTGATTGAGAAGTCCTCGTTCATTGGAGTTGCAATGGCGACGCAAGCGCCGGTAAATACGGTCTTTTTCATAGGTGCAGCGGCCTCCTAGTTTCGTTTGAATGAAAAATACTAATCCATGTATCCTTTTGCGCAAAGCAGTTCCGCCGTCAAAACCGAGCCGCCCGCCGCCCCGCGGATTGTATTGTGCGAAAGGCATATAAACTTTATGTCGTAACGCACGTCCTTGCGAAGCCGCCCGATGCTGACGGCCATGCCGTTTTCAAGCATGCGGTCAAGCTTCGTCTGGGGGCGGTCGTCCTCCTCGAAATAGTGAAGGAACTGCTTCGGCGCGCTGGGCAGCTTTAATATTTGCGGCTCGCCTTTAAATTCCGCCCAAAGCTTTTTGATTTCCGAAAGTGCCGGCTTGTTTTCAAACTCCACGAACACCGCCGCCATATGCCCGTCTGAAACAGGCACGCGCAAACACTGCGACGTGATACGCGGGGATGTGGCGTCAACAATTTTGCCGTCCTTTATCCCGCCCCATATTTTCATCGGCTCACGCTCGGATTTTTCCTCCTCGCCGCCGATATACGGGATGACGTTGTCAAGCATCTCGGGCCATGTCTCGAAGTTTTTTCCGGCGCCTGAAATCGCCTGATAAGTACAGGCGAGGACGTCCTTTATACCGAACTTCATGAGCGGGTGGAGCGCCGGGACATAGCTTTGCAGAGAGCAGTTTGACTTCACCGTTATAAATCCGCGCTTTGTGCCAAGGCGTTCGCGCTGGGCTTTGATGACCGCTGCGTGTTCCGCGTTGATTTCCGGTATCAGCATGGGAACGTCGTCCATATGGCGGCATGCCGAATTGTTTGAGATCACAGGGCACTCAAGCTTTGCGTAAAGCTCCTCAAGCGCTCTTACTTTGTCTTTGTCAAGGTCGACCGCGCAAAAGACGAAATCGGCCATACCGGATATTTTTTCGGCGTCTTTTGTGGCGTCCATCACGACCATATCTTTGACGCCATCGGGAATTTTAATTTCCATCGACCATCTTTCGCCGGATACTATTTCGCCGTACTTTTTCCCGGCTGAGCGCTGTGACGCCGCAAGGGCCGCGATCTCGAACCACGGATGGTTCTTCAACAGACATACGAGACGCTGCCCGACCATGCCTGTCGCGCCGATGATACCTACTTTATATGTCCTTGTATTCATCTTATCTATCCTCCTAAAAAAGAAAAACCCGGCTTGAAAACCGGATAATCTTGCAATATAATAGAAAAAACCGCCTGTACCATTGATTATTTCCGCGCCTCTATCCAGTAGATTGCGCTATTTAATTGTAAATATCATAACACGGGGCGTACATTCTGTCAACAGCCGTTTTCATATAATATGCAATTTTTAACAGTTAGGTGAGGATATTCATGCAAAAATCCGACTTTTTCTATCATCTTCCGGAGGAATTGATCGCGCAGACGCCGCTTGAAAGGCGTGACGCGTCAAGGCTTTTGTGCATCGATAAAGCCACGGGGAATATTTCGCAAAATCGTTTTTCAGACCTGCCAAAGCTTCTTCGCCCCGGCGATCTGCTCGTCATGAACGACTCGAAGGTGATACCGGCGCGGCTTTTGGGCGTAAAGATTCCGTCGGGCGCCGCGATTGAGTTTTTGCTCCTCGAGCAAAAGGAGCTAAACGTCTGGGAGATCATGGTAAGACCCGGAAGAAAAGCCCCGGTGGGCGCGCGGTTTTCGTTTGGAGGGGGGCTTTTGACAGGCGAGATTGTCGCTGTGGCCGATGGCGGTAACCGCCTTGCAATATTTGAACACCAAGGGGATTTTTTTAGCGTACTGGAGCAAATCGGAAAAATGCCGCTGCCTCCGTATATCACCGAAAAGCTGAAGGACAACGACCGTTACCAGACCGTATACGCAAACGAGCCGGGAAGCGCCGCGGCGCCAACGGCAGGATTGCATTTCACGCCGGAGCTGATTGAAGAAATACAAAACCGCGGCGTCAATACGGCGTTTGTGACGCTGCACGTAGGGGCCGGCACGTTTCGCCCCGTCAAAGCAGAAAACATAAACGAACACACCATGCACGTTGAGCGTTATCAAATCCCGAAGGAGACGGCAGACGCGATTAACAGGGCGAAAGCATCCGGCGGGCGCGTGATTGCAGTGGGCACGACGTCGTGCCGTACCCTCGAAACCGCAGCACATGACGGCGAAATAAAGGAAACGGCGGGCAACACCGGGATTTTCATAACACCGGGATACAAATTCCGGGCTATCCAAGGGCTTATCACAAACTTCCACCTGCCTGAAAGCACGCTCATCATGCTGGTAGCGGCATTTGCGGGATATGAAATCACCATGAGCGCGTACAGGGCTGCCGTAATGGAGAAATACCGCTTTTTCAGCTTCGGTGACGCGATGATGATACTGTAACAGATTGACATTCAAAATAAAATATGGTAAGCTGTGTGTAAATATACATACAAAATTATACCAAGTTTAAAAATGATAACATAAGCGATAGCTTGTAAAAAAGGAGAGGTCGCGGTGGAAAAAACGGACAAGGCGTTATTGCGGGAGCTTTGCGAACACATGATGCTTGCAAGAAAGTTTGAGGAGAAGGTGCAGCTTTTATTTTCGCAGGGGCTGGTCCACGGAACGACGCATCTTGGCATCGGGGAAGAAGCGACGGCGGTCGGCACGATACTTGCAACACAGCCGCAGGATTATTTGCTTCCCACACACCGCGGGCATAATCAGGCCATTGCCAAGGGCGTCGACATAAACGCGATGATGGCGGAGATTCTCGCAAAAGAAACCGGCGTGTGCAAAGGCAAGGGCGGTTCGATGCACATTGCCGACATCGATAAGGGCGTGCTTGGCGCAAACGGCGTGTTAGGCTCAAACGGGCCTATCGCGTGCGGCGCCGCGATGAGTATACGCAAAAAGAAAGAAGACCGAATCGTCGTATATTTCTTCGGCGACGGGGCGTCCAATCTGGGCGCTGTGCATGAAGCGATGAACTTAGCGGCGGTATGGGATTTGCCGGTGCTTTTTGTGCTTGTCAACAACACATACGGGATGTCTACCCCTATTTCCAAGGCGACGAGGGACACCGACCTTGCCAAGCGCGCGATCCCGTTCGCCATGCCCTCTAAAACCGTTGACGGAAACGATGTGCTCGAGGTTTACGAGGCGGTCAGGGAAGCCCGCGACTATGTCGCGAAAAACGGCCCGATGCTTATTGTGGAAAACACATACCGTACGTCCGGACACTCAAAGAGCGACGGCAACCTTTACCGCACCAAGGATGAAATCGCCGAATGGCGCGGGAAATGCCCGATTAAGCGGCTTTCAAAGTATTTTCTTGACAACCGGATATTCACGCAGGATGAGATTGATTTGATGGACGAGAAAACCACCGGCATCATCGAGGCGGCGGTGGAATACGGAAAACAAAGCCCCAATCCGTCGCTTGATACAATCATGACCGACGTCTACGCATAAGGAGGGAAATGAAAATGGCGATGAGAGAGATCACTTATGCACAGGCTGTCAGGGAGGCTATGTCCGAGGAGATGCGGCGGGACCCCGACGTATTTTTCATGGGGGAGGATATAGGCGTTTACTGCGGGGCGTTCGGCGTTTCAGGCGGGATGCTCGAGGAGTTCGGCCCCGAACGCGTAATGGATACGCCAATTTCAGAAAACGGGTTTGTCGGCGCCGCGGTCGGCGCTGCGATTACAGGTACCAGGCCTATCGTCGAATTGATGTTCTCGGATTTTATGGCGGTATGCTTCGACCATATACTCAATCAGGCGCCGAAAATGCGGTATATGTTTGGCGGAAAGGTTAAGGTTCCGATGGTGCTTCGCGCGCCGTCCGGCGGAGGCACCGGCGCGTCGGCCCAGCATTCTCAGAGCCTTGAAGTGATATACGCGCATATCCCCGGCCTTAAGGTCGTGGTTCCGTCAACGCCGTATGACGCCAAAGGACTTCTTAAAACCGCGATCAGGGACGACAATCCCGTGATCTTTCTTGAGCAGAAGCTCTTGTACAGGACAAAGGGAGAGGTGCCGCAAGAAGAATACACCATCCCGTTTGGACAGGCGGACGTCAAGCTCGCGGGCTCCGACGTCACCGTAATCACTTACGGCAGGATGGTCCTGATGTGTCTTGAGGCCGCCAAAAAGCTTGCGGGGGAGGGTATAGGCGTTGAGGTCATCGACGTCAGAAGCCTGCTGCCGCTTGATACGGTTACGCTGATCGAATCGGTTAAAAAGACGAAGCACTGCGTTGTTGTACACGAGGCGGTGAAATTCGGCGGGTTCGGCGGGGAGCTTGCCGCCACAATACATGAGAGCGACGCGTTTTACTATCTCGACGCGCCTGTCAAACGGCTTGGCGCTGTCAGCGCGCCAATCCCGTTTAATCCCATACTGGAGAAAAATTGTTTCCCGACGGTGGAGGGCATTATCGCCGCCGTTAGGGAGACTTTGCAATAAGACGAGGAGTGTGATTCGATGGCAACCGAAATCATCATGCCAAAGGCCGGCATGTCAATGGAGGAAGGAACGATCGTCCGCTGGCTGAAGGAAGTCGGCGACCCTGTGGAAAACGGCGAAGGGGTTATGGAGATTGAGACCGATAAAATCACAATGGAAAACGAAGCTCCGGCAGACGGCGTTTTGCTTGCGAAATTTTACGGCGACGGCGCAGTCGTGCCGGTAACGACTATCATCGGCTATATCGGCAAGCCCGGGGAAAAAGTGCCGGACGCCCCGGCTGCCCCCGCTTTAGCGGCCGCTTCCGCGGAATCGGTTGAAACAGCGCCGGGCGCTGTTTTGGGGCAGCCTGTGTCCGAGACTGCGGCGGCAAGCTCCGGGCGGATTCTTGCCACGCCTTTGGCAAAGACGCTGGCAGGGCAAAACGGTGTTGCGCTTGACACGGTTACGGGAAGCGGTGCGGGCGGTGTGATTAAAGCCCGCGACGTTGTGAAAGCGACGCCGCTTGCCGCGCGCATGGCTGAGGACCGCGGCATTGACATAGCAGCGGTATCCGGCACCGGATTCGGCGGTAAAATTACAAGCGCGGATCTACCTGCGGCGGCGGCTGACGGCGCCCCCGTACCCTTGGCCGGGATGCGCAAGGTCATCGCCCAACGCATGACCAAAAGCCATTTGGAGATACCGCCGGTTACCCAGACGATGAAAGCGTATGCCGGGGAGCTGTTGGCAGTCCGCGAGAAGATCAACGAAACGCGAAAGATGCGGATCACCATCAACGATATGGTGATGAAAGCCTGCGCGAAAGCGGTGGCGGAATTCCCGCAGATACGCGCTGAAATCGATATTCAGGCAGGTGTGCTTATCACGCGCGGGGAAGTCAACATCGGCATGGCGGTTTCATTGGACGACGGGCTGATTGTCCCTGTAATCCACGGCGCTGATAAGCTGTCCCTTTCCGAGGTTTCGGCGCGCGCGAAGGACCTTGCCGCACGCGCGAGAACCGGCGGGCTTTCGCCCAATGAGTACAGCGGCAGCACTTTCACCGTATCAAATGTGGGCGCGCTTGATATCTTCACATTTACCCCAATCATAAACCAGCCTAACGCCGCGATTATGGGTGTCGGATGCATAAACGAAGAGCTTGCCCTCGTGGACGGGGAAGTTGCCGGCAGGAAATACCTGATGCTCTCGCTTACCTATGACCACCGTATTATTGACGGCTCACAAGCCGCCGTGTTCCAGAAGCGTGTCAAGCAGTTGATTGAAAGCCCGCTCGAAATACTTGTGTAATGACGGAGGCTTATATGGAAAAATATGATTTAGCGGTAATAGGCGGCGGCCCCGCGGGATATGTCGCCGCGATAAAGGCGGCGCAGCTTGGCGGCAGCGTCGTGATCTTTGAAAAAGATACAGTCGGCGGCACTTGCCTTAACCGTGGCTGTATTCCTACAAAAACATACCTTAAAACGGCGGAATATATCCATAACATCAAAAACGCCGAAAAACGCGGCGTGCATCTTGCGTCCGCTGATTTTACCGTAAGCATGGCTGAAGTCGTGGAAAACAAAAACGGCGTTGTAAAAAAACTCACCTCGGGAGTGGCCGGGCTGCTTGCGGCAAACAAGGTTGAAACCGTAAATGGCACAGGGACACTCACGGCGGACGGAAAGGTTTCTTGTAACGGCAAAGTGTACGACGCGAAAAGCGTCATCCTCTGCGGCGGCTCAAAAGCGGGATTCATCCCGATTCCCGGGCTTGAGGGCAACCCGTATGCAGTCACAAGCGACGGCATTCTTGAAATGGCGGAGGTTCCAAAAAGGCTGGCCGTTATTGGCGGCGGCGTCATCGGCTGCGAGATGGCGGCGGCTTTCTCCGCTTTTGGCAGTAACGTCACGGTCATAGAGCTGACGGACCGCCTTGTCCCCGCGATGGATGCAGAAATTTCCGAGGAGCTTAAAAAATCCTTTGAACGCCAAAAAATTCGCGTGCTCCTGTCTAAAAAGGTTGCAAGGGTTGATGGCGGCAATATTTTTCTCGAGAGCGGGGGAGAGCCGGTCGAAGCGGATAGGATACTCATTTCCATCGGGCGTTTCGCCGAGCTTGAATGCCTTGGCGCGATGAAAGACCGCATCAAAACGGAGAAGGGCATGGTACAGGTGGACGCGTATATGCGCACAAATGTGCCGGATATCTATGCCGCGGGCGACATCACCGGCCTTTCGATGCTTGCACACGCCGCGTTTAAGATGGGCGAGACAGCCGCCGCAAACGCGATGGGGCATAACGAAGCATGTGACCTCAGCGTCGTTCCCGGATGCCTGTACACACTTCCCGAAGCCGCTTCGGTTGGGCTCACCGAAGCGCAGGCGAGGGAAAAACACGACGTCGCGGTGGGGCGTTTCCCGTTCGGCGCAAACGGGCGGGCGCTTGCAAGCGGCGAAGCGGACGGCTTTGTCAAGGTCATTATCGATAAGAAATACGGCGAGATTTTAGGCGTACACATTTTCGGAGGCGCCGCAACTGAAATGATCGCGGAGCCCGCGTCGCTGATGGCAATGGAGATAACCGCCCATGAGGCTTCCGGCGTCATCCACGCGCACCCGACATACTCGGAGGCTTTTATGGAAGCCTGTGCAGATGCGCTTAACAGATGCATCCATCTGCCTCCATCATCAAGCCGGCGGAGGTAATGCGATGTCTTTAGGTTCACAGCAGCGGTATTATCTGAAGCTCAAGGCCGCTCACTACTATTATGAAAAGGATTATACACAAATCCAGATTGCGAAGATGCTTGGCGTTTCGCGCATCACCCTCGGCAAGCTGCTGCGGGAGGCAAAAGAGGAGGGTATGGTTAAGGTCGAGATTGTTGACGTCCGGGACGTCCGGGCGCTTTTGGATTTGGAGGTGCGGCTTCAGGAACGGTTCGGGCTGGTTGACGCGAAGGTCGTGGACTGCCTTGAATACGCGCGCGGGGAAGTTTTGCGCAAGCTGGCGATGGCAGGGGCCAGATATATGGAACGCGCTATGCGCTCAGGCATGAAGCTGGGCCTTGCGTGGGGCAGAACACAGGAGCTTCTGGTCGACTGCATACAAGAAAACCGCAACATCACAGACCTTGAGGTCATCACGCTTGTCGGCGGCTCCGCCTTGTCGAGTATCAACGCACAGCCTAACTTTATAGCGCAGAGGCTGCTTGAGAAATACAGCGGCACGGGGTATATACTCAACGCGCCGTTTTTGTGCCAGACAGAGGAGCTTTGCCGCGCGCTGTACCGTGAGCCGCAAATCGCCGAGGTATTAAACCGCGCAAAAACCGCGGACCTGACGTTGATCGGAATCGGGGAGACTCCGCGGTCGCTCGAGGATTACGGTAAAAGCTACAACTACACCGAGGAGATTCTGGGCGAGCTCAAATCAGCCGGCGCGGTAGGGGATATATGCGCCAACTTTTACGATATCAACGGGAAAATCTGCAAGACCTCGGTTAGCCGCAGGATTGTCGCTATCGATATTGAAGATTTGCGAAAACACAAGAAGGTCGTGGCGGTAGGCGGCGGCCCGAACAAATGGGCGTCGGTTGTCGGGGCGCTTCGCGGAGGGTATCTTAATGTGCTGATTACCGATAAGTTTACGGCTGAAAAGGTACTTGACTTTACGGAATAAACAGATACCGCATTTGAAAATCATAAAACCTCCGGCCATGATTTGACCGGAGGTTTTCGCCGCAATGGCAATGCTTATTCAATAATAATGGATTTGCCTTCCATTTCAGGTGGCTGCGGTAATCCGAGCACCTTTAGCATCGTTGGAGCGATGTCCGCAAGGCAGCAATGCATATCCGGGAGGAGCTTTGCGCCGGGAAATCCCGCCGCTATAAACGGCACCGGGTTTGTCGTGTGCGCCGTGAAAGGGGAAGCGTCCGGCTCGTACATTTTATCGGCGTTGCCATGGTCCGCCGTGATGAACGCGGCGCCTCCAAGCGCAAGAATCTTGTCGACGACCTTGCCGACACACGCGTCAACGGCTTCAACGGCCTTTACCGCGGCGTCGAATACGCCGGTATGGCCCACCATATCGCAGTTTGCAAAGTTTAAGATGATCACGTCATACTTTCCGCTTTCAAGGCGCTTTAGCATCTCGTCGGCAACCAAAAACGCGCTCATCTCAGGCTTTAAGTCGTATGTCGCGACCTTCGGCGACGGGATCAGCGCCCGGTCTTCTTTTTCATATGGGGCCTCAACACCGCCGTTGAAGAAAAAAGTCACATGGGCGTATTTTTCAGTTTCGGCGATCCTAAGCTGCTTTAAGCCGTTTTTCGCAATGTATTCGCCGAATGTATTGTCAAGGGACTGCGGACGAAACGCAACGTAGACGTTCGGCATGGTAGCGTCGTATGTCGTCATGCAGACGTAGTACACTTTCATGTCGGGGCTCCGGCGCTTAAACCCGTCAAAATCGGGGTCGACGAAAGCGCGTGTGATTTCGCGGGCGCGGTCGGGGCGGAAGTTAAAGAAGATGATGCTGTCGTTATCCTTTATTTCGGCGCCCTGTATACAGCAGACGGGAACGATAAACTCATCGGTTATGTCGTTATCATACGATTTTTGCATCGCGCCCGTAGTATTCGCGTTGATTTCGCCCTCGCCGTAAACCATTGCGGAATACGCCTTTTCGACGCGTTCCCAGCGGTTGTCGCGGTCCATGGCGTAGTACCGGCCCATGATCGTGGCGATTTTGCCTACTCCGATTTCCTTCATCTTTTCTTCAAGCTCCGCGATATAATCCTTTCCGGAGCGCGGGGGAACATCGCGCCCGTCCATCAGGCAATGGACGTACACATCTGTAAAGCCGTGACGCTTTGCAAGTGTGAGCAGCGCATAGATGTGCGTGTTGTGGCTGTGGACTCCGCCGTCGCTTAAAAGCCCGATCAAATGCAAAGCGGACGAATATTTTTTGCAGTTTTCGATGGCGCCTAAAAATGCTTCGTTATCAAAGAAATCGCCATCGTCGATGGACTTGCTGATGCGTGTAAGTTCCTGGTAGACGATTCTGCCCGCACCGATGTTCGTATGGCCAACCTCGGAGTTTCCCATCTGGCCGTCCGGCAGTCCGACGTCAAGGCCCGACGCGCCGATTTTTGTGTGCGGATACAAATTTTTATACCTGTCAATATTCGGAGTGTTCGCGGCTAAAATTGCGTTGCCGTATGTTTCGGAAGAATCGCCGAAGCCGTCCATAAGAATGAGTGCCAGCGGTTTTTTCATTAGCTTCCTCCTTTAGGGCCTGCTCGCGGCTTTTACTATCGCCGCGAAATCGGGGGCCTTGAGCGACGCCCCGCCGATGAGCCCGCCGTCCACGTGCTCCTGGTCGAGCAGCTCTTCGGCGTTTTTGGCGTTCATCGAGCCGCCGTATTGGATTGTTATGGCGTTGGCAGCGTCTTTGCCGTATAAATCTTCGACAACTCCCCGGATAAACCCGTTTGCCTCGCCGGCCTGTTCGCTGGTCGCGGTTTTTCCCGTGCCGATCGCCCAGACGGGCTCATACGCGATTATGATGTTTTTAAGCGCATCCTTTGAAACGCCTTGAAGCGCTATTTTTGTCTGCATTGCGCAGATTTCCCCGGTAATATTCTGCTCGCGCTGAGACAGCAGCTCGCCGACGCAGAGGATCACGGTAAGACCCGCGTCGAGCGCCGCGCGTACGCGTTTGTTCACGGTTTCATCGGCTTCACCGAAATACTGGCGGCGTTCCGAGTGGCCGATTATAACGTAAGGGACGCCCATCTCTTTTAGCATACCGGCCGATATTTCAGCGGTAAACGCGCCGTTTTCGGCCCAGTGGCAGTTTTGCGCGCCGATTTTGATGTTGGTGCCGTCCGCCGCTTTGCGCGCCGTTTCAAGGTCGGTGAACGGGACGCAGCAGATAACGTCGCACCCGGCTTCCGACACAAGTGGTACGAGCTCGGCAATCAGCGCTTTTGCCTCCGCGCGGTTTTTGTTCATCTTCCAGTTGCCGGCGATTACGGCTTTGCGCAGGGATTTATTCATAAGTCAACACTCCTTAAAAAGATACCCCGCCGCGGTTTGCAGCGGGGCTGTTTTTTTATTTTTCGTTTAAGCAGGCAATTCCGGGAAGCTCGATGCCCTCAAGGAACTCAAGTGACGCGCCGCCGCCTGTTGAGATGTGGCTCATCTTGTCGGCAAAGCCAAGCTTTGTGACCGCCGCCACCGAATCGCCGCCGCCGATAATCGAGATGGCGCCGCTGTCGGCGACCGCCCTTGCGATGATGTTTGTGCCTTCCGCGAACTTATCCATTTCGAAAACGCCCATCGGACCGTTCCAGATTACGGTTCCGGCTTCCTGTATCGCGTTGCTGAACAATGCCTGCGTTTGCGGCCCGATATCCATACCCATCCACCCGTCGGGAATATCGTTGAAACTAATCACCTTGACATTGCAGTCCTCGGAGAATTTATCGGCAATCTTATGGTCGACGGGAAGCAGGAATTTTACGCCTTTTTCCCTTGCTTTTTCAAGGATTTCCTTAGCGAGCCCGACCTTATCGTCTTCGCAGATGGAATCCCCTACGGAGTGGCCTTGCGCCTTATAAAAAGTATACGCCATGCCGCCGCCGATGATAAGCGTGTCCACTTTGTCGAGCAGGTTTGTGATAACGCCGATTTTATCGGATACCTTTGCGCCGCCTAAAATAGCTATAAACGGGCATTTCGGGTCTTCAAGCGCGCCGCCCATGAATTTGATTTCCCTGTTGATGAGATAGCCGCCAACAGCGGGCAGGCAATCCGCTATGCCGGCGGTGGAAGCGTGCGCGCGGTGCGCGGAGCCGAACGCGTCGTTTACATAAATCTGCGCAAGTAAAGCGAATTCTTTTGCAAGCGAGGGATCGTTTTTCGTTTCGCCCGGTTCAAACCTGACGTTCTCAAGCAGCATAACGTCGCCGTCTTTTAACGCCTCGGCCTTGGCTTTGGCGTCGGGGCCGACAACGTCGGCTGCAATTGCGACTTCTTTTCCGAGCAGCTCGCCTAACCGTTTCGCTACGGGTTTCAGAGAAAATTCCGCGTTGTTATCACCTTTCGGGCGTCCCAAATGAGAGCATAGGATTACCCTTGCATCATTTTTTATCAGATATTCAATCGTGGGCAAAGACGCGACAATTCGTTTATCATTCGTAATCGCGCCGTCTTTCAGCGGAACGTTGAAATCACAGCGTACAAGCACGCGTTTTCCCGATACGTCAATATCCTCAATTGTTTTCTTGTTTAACATACTCATAGTTTTTCCCGTCCTTTAACAGTAGTGATTTCTTTATTGTAATACCAATTGACAAAATTTGCAAGTATTATCTCATTTATCTCTTCCTGCCCCTGTAAATTACAGCAGCAATATTCGGCCCGGAGTTTATCACGATTGAAGCGCCCGCGTTAAAGATCGGTACGTCGCGCCCTAATTTTTCTTTAAGAGCTTGCTGCAAATCGATTCCGTACTGCGTGACGGAGCCGCACGCTACCATAACAAAGCCGTCCTCGCTGCAGCGTCTTTCTTCATACAGCTTTACGAGCTGCGGGATTAGCTGTTTATCACCGCGGGCTTTCGCGACTACCTTTGTGCGCCCGTCAATCATCTCGACGACCGGCTTTAAGCCCAGCGCATCGCCCGCGAACGCCGCAACACTGCTGATTCTGCCCGATTTCTTTGCGTATTCAAGCGTATAGCATCCGAGCAAAACCTCGCAGGTATCGAAAAAATCATGAAGATACAGAAGAATTTCCCCGACGTCTTTGCCGTCCTGTGCCATCCTCGCGCTTTGTACGACAGGATAACCATACGCCATCGTATACGTCTTAGAATCGATGATGTGGATCTTTATTTTATCCTTAGCTTCCGGGCGTTTTTTGTAAAGGATATCCCTTGCCATATGCGCGGACATGTTCGTGCCGGAGCCGCCCGCGTTTATGGTAACACAGATAATGTCGGTATATCCGTCTTCATATGCCTTTTCATAAAAGGCAAGGAAATCATCGGCAGGCACGCGGCTTGTTTTCGGGATTTCTTTCGTTTTTGCAAGAATCTTATAAAACTCGTGAATCGAAAAAGAACGGCGCTCGAAATACTCTTTTCCGTCAACCGCGATCGGGACGCTCGGCATATCGATATTATATTTCAACATCAAATCATCAGGTATATCGCTTGCCGTATCAGCTATAAATTTAATTTTTTGCATCAGTGAACACCTTTCCTTTCAGTATGATTGCAGCCACTCGTAACCGCGAAGCCGCCCGTGCGCCAAGAGTGACGGAAACCCCCACTGACGCAAAACCTCATATGTACAAACCGCCACGGCATTTGACAGGTTTAAGCTTCTGGCGGCGTCAATCATAGGGATACGCAGGCATGCGCTGTGATTTTCAAGTAAGAGCTCCTCAGGCAGGCCTGCATCCTCGCGCCCGAAAATGATATATGATGTTTCAGGATAGCAAACTTCGCTGTAAAGCTTCCTGCCTTTTGTGGATAGATAAAAATAAGAACCGTCGGTACGGCTTATGAAGTCCTCGATATCTTCGTAATAAGTAATATCAAGCAAATGCCAGTAGTCAAGCCCCGCGCGTTTTAATTTTGCGTCGGTAATTGTAAAGCCCATTGGCCTTACAATATGAAGAGAAGCGCCGACGGCGGCGCAGGTGCGGGCGATATTGCCCGTGTTTTGCGGAATTTGCGGCTCTACAAGCACGATACCCAGTTTATGCAAATACGATCAAGCTCCATTTAGGCCTGTCGGCCTTAATAATTTACAAAAATTATTTTACCAATATTTTTTATATTTGACAAGAGTAAAAATATTAAAAACGCTTGACTATTTTCTTGTGTGTCATGTATACTACAATAGACATTTCGAGGCGTAGCTCAGTTTGGTAGAGTGCTTGGTTTGGGACCAAGATGCCGCAGGTTCGAATCCTGTCGCCTCGACCATGCGGAGTGTTCATAAAGAACTTCAGTATTCTTTAGGACACTCCATTTTTTTATCCTGCGTTCATAGGGGAGCAGCTTAACGGCTTCGCGGTTCCCGCGCGGCCGGGCCGGGGGGTTCGCAAGAGGTCTAATGAACGGTAATTTTTTATTATTGCCAAGCCCGGCGGCGTCGTGATACAATATGGACGCTGATTTAGAAGATTGATAGGTATGGAGAATGTGATGAACAATATCAAAAAAATGAAAGCCGTAAAATTATTTTCCCAAATTCTGGCCTTTATACTGCTATGCGCACCTGTAACGGCAACCGGCGCATCTGCTGATGTGGAGGTCAAGACGCTTTACGGAACCGGGAGCCACGGTCTTGTAAACGGTGATAGGACCGTCGCCAAGTTTACACGGCCTTACGGCGTAATAACGAATGCGAACGGCGTTATATATGTGCTGGATACATACAACAACGCCATACGGACAATAGGCTCGGCAGGGGTGAAAACGCTTGCCGGGAAATCACAGTACACAGATGAATACGGGCTTTCCAAAGGGTATTATTTGGACGGCCTGTTGTCCTCCGCGCTGCTGAACCGCCCAACGAACGGCGTTTTCAACGCAGCAGGGGATTTTATTTTTACAGACAGCGCAAGCAATACCATCCGTATGATACGCCGCAACCGGGTCTACACGCTCACCGGGACGGGTGCGCCGGGACACCGAAACGGCGCGGCGAACCGCGCCTTGTTCAGCAACCCGACAGCGATAGCAATAGACAGGGGCGATAACCTCTATGTCGCGGATGAAAATAATAACTGCATCCGCAAGATTGACAAGGACGGCAACGCGGTAACAATCGCCGGGAATCCGCAAAAGACGGGGTACATTGACGGCGATGCAAGCAAAGCCTTGTTCATCAATCCGGGCGGGATCGCCGTCAGCAATGACGGCAAAACCATCTATGTGGCGGACACGGGAAACCACAGGATACGGAAAATCGAAAACGGACAGGTGACGACAATCGCCGGGCGGGTAACGCATTGGGACGAGGATAAGCATCCTGTCGGCGGGTACGCGGACGGCGCCGGAACAGCGGCTATGTTCAATTTGCCAAGGGGCATAATTCTTGTGGGGGACGTCGTGGTAGTCGCGGACAGCGGCAACCACATGATACGCGCAATATCAACGAAAACAGGCAAGGTTACAACAATTGCCGGGACAGGCGAGCCGGGTGACGCCGACGGTTTGGCGCTTGCCGCAAGGCTTAACTCCCCGAGCGGGATTGCTTACCGCAACGGGACGCTGTATATTGCCGATACGGAAAATAATAAAATCAAGCGGATGCCTTTCAATCCCGCTTTGTATGTTTAGGGGGCGGCTTGCATGTTGAAAAAATATTTTGCTTTTCTGTTAGCGATCATTGTATTGGTAAATCTGTTTCCACTGAGTTTTGCGGTAGACCCGTCCGCGCAGCAGGTTTCTATCTTCAAGATAGAGGGCGGCGGCGTGAAAATGACAAAAGGCACGGCCAAGGAGTTCAACGCAAGGGCGGGATTGCGGCTTTATGACGGGTACACCGTAAAGACCCCGGACAAGTCAAACGCGTGGCTCAAGCTGGACGAGGCTTCCCTTTTGAAAATGGACGGCAAGACCGAGGTAGGCGTCAGCAAAGCGTCGCGGAATAAGCTTACGGTTTCCGTTAAAAACGGCTCCGCCGCAGTGGACGCCAACTTGAAATCCGGCAACGAAATCGACGTGCAGGTAGGCAACACGACCCTTGCCGTGCGCGGCACGTTCTTTGTCGTGGAATACCTCGGTGGAAAACACGTTATTTATACCATGCTGAAAGGCTCGGGCATTATCAACGGCAAATATCATCTGGGAGCGGGCCAGTCCATGACGGCGCATGACGAGGGGACGATGCCGGACCAGGATTTCACCATCAGGAATACAGAGCTTGAACATTACAGCAGCTTCGTATTGCAAACCATACTTGAAAACAGCGATAAGCTGGGCGATATATTCACCCCGGAGGATTTTGCGAAAATCAAAGAGCTGCTGGATTCTATGCCTCAATCTCAGACGACGGACCCGCCGGTAATCGTCAATGAAATCATTTACACGAACACAACCGAATCTGCCGGCAGCGGCGGAGGAAATACAGGCGGCAGCAGCAGCGGCGGCAGCAGCGGCAGTGTAGGCGGCGGCACGCCGAATACGCCATACGCCGCAACCATCAGCCCCAGCGGGACGTACACGTTCCCGGCGCAGGTAGAGGGGTATCTCGAACAGGCTGAGCAAATATTTACCGTTACGAACACAGGAACCCAGCCGCTTACAGGAATTACGGCAGCGCTGACGCTGGGCGCAGGCAGTGCATTTGTGGAAGATGACGACCCTGGCTTTGTTCTTCCGAAAGATGTATCAATCCCCGCGGGCGAAAGCATCATGTTCTCCATCCTGCATAAAGATGCCCTTCCGATTGGCACGTATACGGACACACTTGTAGTTACAGGTGACAACGGTATCTCGTTATCCGTCGTTCTATCGTTTACCGTGACCATGCCTGGCGCGCCCACCGCGCCGCAAAGCTTTACCGCAAGACCGGGTAACGAGCGAGTCTCGCTTTCATGGGCTGCCCCTGCAAGTGACGGCGGCAGCGCGATTACGGGGTATGAAGTATCCGGCGACAACGGTGTGACCTGGATCACGCCGGATACAAATACAAGCCACATTTTTACCGGCTTGACCAATGGCACAAGCTATACATTCCAAGTCCGGGCGGTCAACGCGATTGGCAGCGGAGCGGCGGCTGCCGCAACGGCGGTGTCGGGCGCGCGTATCCTCGATTTAAGCGCCGCCACCGCGGAGGAGATCGAAATCCAAAGTGAAGATTTTGTGGTCCGTTTTTCGATGATAAGCGTCTACGGCGAAGACCCGATTACCATACGCGGCGACGGCACAGCCGGCGGATGGGAGGGCGGAGTCGGATGGGCGGTGCATATCGCGGAAGCCACAGACATTATTTTGGACAGTTCAGTCCGCATAAATACAACGGACAATACCGTCGCACTTCGTATCAATACTGCAGGCGCGGTGATATCCGGCGGCGGCGCGGGAGTTTCTATTATTAACTCTCTTCCGTACGGCACTCAGAATGGCATTTACGCAGACGGCGACCTTACAATTGATGCGGAAATATCTGAAATACGCGTTACCGGAGCCGCTGGTACCGGTATTCAAGCTTACAATGATATTACGATTTCCGCATCGGCAAATATTGGCACGATTTTCGGCACGGATACCGGGCTTGTTGCTTCAGGCAGTGGTCAAGGCGTCTCTATCGAGGGTACGGTAGGCAATATTATCGGTGGTGAGAGGAGCGGGCTTTATGCGGGGGCAGGAGGTGCAATTGAAATCTCCGGCACAGTGGGCAACATCACCGGTGATACCGGGATTATGACTACGGGTACGGGTAGCAGTGTAACCATTACCGGTACAATCACGGGTATCATTACAGGTACAGGTGCAGAGCGCCACGGTATTACCGCATTTGACATAACGATTAGCGGCCCCGTCACTGCAAGGGGTGAGAGATATGCGTTTAGCCAACAGCCGATTATCACGCTTCCTTCGTACACAGCGACATGGAATACCGCGCCAGACGGAACAAGCGGCACGGGCGGCACGAGCACCTCATATACTTGGGACGATGCGCACAAATGGGTGCAAATATTGCCATGAATCTAAGGAGCGCTGCATGACCCTAACGATTTACGGAAGCCGCGGCAGTATGCCATATTATCACAAAAACGCCGCGCGGCTGGGCGTGAATACCTCCTGCGTCCGGCTGGACATGAACGGGCGCATTATCTTGCTGGACGCGGGCACGGGGCTTGCGGGGTTTACCCCGCCCCCAAACTGCGGCGTGGATATCCTGCTGGGGCATTTGCATTTAGACCATATCGTGGGGCTCCCCGCGCTTTCCGCCCTGTACGAGCCAAACGATATACGCATTTACACGAAATCCCGCGGCGATGCGCCACTTGCCTCACAAGTGTTCGGCGCGTTCAGGCCCCCATACTGGCCGGTGGACTTATCCGCCATGTGCAAGGCACGGCTGATAGAAATAACAGGCGCGTTTGACTTGGGCGGACGGAACCCGGCCGGCAGCGTGAAGGTAACGCCTTTCGACGCAAATCATCCGGACGGCACGACCTCCTTTCGCATAGAGGGCGAAAAGACCGTTGTATATCTGCTGGACTGCGAAACAGCCGAGGGTGCGCCGGGCTTTGACGATCTGGCGGCGTTCTGCCAAAACGCCGACGCTGTGATTTTCGACGCCGCCTACTTGCCGGAGGATTACCCCGCAAGGCGCGGTTGGGGCCATTCGACTTATGAGGCCGGGTACGCGCTGGCTGCCAACTGTGGGTGCAAACGGATAATCTTTTCCCATTTCGATTATCACTATACAGACGAAACGTATAAAATTCTTGCCGGAAAAGCAGACAACAGCCGATTTTTTCTGGCATATGACGGGTTGGTGATCAGTTTATGAAAACCGAGATATTGCAGTATGACCTTGAAAAAGCCCTTGAAGCGGTGCTTGCTTTTTCCCGCGAGACAAACTACTACGGCCTTTTAAACACGATCCTTACAAAGATGATGGAGCTGACGAACGCCGACGCCGGAACACTCTATGTGGCTGAGGACGAACAGCTTGTTTTCCGCATCATGAAAACGATAAGCCTGAATATCTACAAAGGCGCGCATGAGAACATAGACTTGCCCCCTATACGGTTGGACGGGGATCATATCGATAATATCAGCGCATACGCCGCTATCAAGAACGAACTCATAAACGTTGACGACGTATACGAGGATGCGCGCTTTAATTTTTCCGGCCCGAAAAACTACGACAAACTGACGGGTTACCGCACAAAATCCATGCTGGCATTTCCTCTTTCCACCACCGAGGGGGAGGTTATCGGGGTTATCCAGCTAATAAACGCACAAGACGGCGCAGGTGCAGTTATTGCGTTCACAGCCGCCTTTGATACGTCGGTACTGCTTGCGCTTGCCAGCGCGTCGGCCAACGCTTTGGCTAATATCCTGTACGCAAAGGAGATAGACGAGCTTTTTCATTCCTTTGTGCGGGTAATGACAAAAGCGATAGACGAGCGTTCCGCTTACAATGTCAATCATACAAACAACGTCGCCAAGCTCTGCGGTGCGTTTGCCGAATATCTAACGTCACAATACCCAAAAGGCCATGATTATCATTTCAGCGAAAACAGGCAGTCCCAGCTTGTCATGGCGGCTTATCTGCATGATGTTGGGAAAATCGTAACGCCGCTTCATATCATGGACAAGATGGATAGATTGGGCGATCAGACAGAGAGCCTGCAATATCGGTTTGATATAGCGGCTTTGCAAAATCCCGGCATGTCTGCCAAGCTTGCCGAAGCGTGGAGCATCATTGAAGCCGCCAACACATCCGGATTTATGACTGATGAAAAAGTGGAGCAAATAAAAGCGCTGGCGGATTTGAAATACATAGACCGGGACGGCGAACCCGCGCCCATCCTATCCGGGCAAAATATAGAATCCCTCACCGTCCGCAAGGGTACGCTGACTGATGACGAACGTAAAATCATGCAGGAACACGCGGCGATTACCCACCGTTTACTTGACAACATGAAATTTAATAAGTCTTACCGGCATGTACCCACGTGGGCAAGCAGCCACCATGAGTATTTAGACGGCACAGGCTACCCTTATGGTTTGAGCGGGGGCGAGGTAGAGCTTGAAATGTGCATATTAACAATAATGGATATATACGATGCGCTGACGGCCGGCGACCGCCCCTACCGAAGGGCTATGCCGAGCGAAAAAGCATGTGAGATACTGAAATCTATGGCGGGCGAAGGCAAATTACATAAAGAGCTTGTAACGATGTTCATTGAAAGCGGGATCGGGCGGTAAAACCCTTTCTAAAGAAGGAGTTGGCTCCGCAGGGCCGGAGGTTGAAAAAATGGCTTTTTGGGCAAAGCGGAAAAAAATGATTGGCAGCCTGTTTGTGGCGGCGGCGCTTTTGCTGGCGTATGGATTTGACTTGTTTTCCTATATGGAGCACAAAGCGCAGGATGCGCTTTTTCAAAACCCCGTGTCCGTGGACGCGCCGGAAATCTATGTGATTGGCATAGATGAACAAGCCCTTGCCGAGTTCGGGCGGTTTGGGGGCTGGAGCCGCCAAATCATGGCCGACGCTATCAATATCCTCAATTCGGACGAGGACTATAAGCCCGCTGTGATCGCCGTCGATATCTTCTACATCGAGGAAAGCAACGACACGGAAGCGGACTTAAACCTTGCCGCCGCCGCCGAGAACGGCGGTAATGTTGTGTTGGTGGCAAACTCCGTCATTAGGCAGGATATGGGCCTGCGCGCCGTTATTGACCATATAGAGACACCTTATCCTGCGTTGGCGGCGCATACCGCCTACGGCCTTGCCAACGCCATCACGGACAGCGACAATTACATACGCCGCGCCACTCTGAAAGCGCCGTATCGAAACGATTATGTGTATGGCTTCCCCTATGAAGTCTACAAGGCGTACACAGGCGACGAGCTAGACTTTGCGGAAACCCACGGTACGGCATATATCGCCTACTCCCAAAAACCGGGCGGGTATTATACAATGTCACTGGCTGAAATATTCGCGGAGGATTTTCAGCCGGACTTTTTCGCAGACTGTATCGTGTTCATCGGGCCGTATGCGCCGGGGATGATGGACGCTTACTATACCCCTGTCAGCAACAGGGTGCAGATGTACGGCGTAGAAATACACGCCAACGTCACGCAAATGCTCCTTGACGAAAACTTCAAGACCGAGCTTCCGGTTATTGTAAACTGGCTGATTCTTTTCTTTATCATAGCCCTTGCTGCCGCGCTAAGCGAAAAAGCGGATATCCGCGTATTCCTGGGTATCATGGCCGCGCTGTCGGCCGGGTACGTCTTTACCGCCCTCTGGCTGTTCGGCGTGGGGTATATCGCCCCTGTCCTATACCCCGTCGTTACGTTAGTCGTGCTGTACCTTTATCACTTGATATATGGCTATGTCATAGAGCGGCTTGAAAAACAGGAAGTCAAGCGGGCGTTCAAAAAATACGTTGACCCGAATTTGGTCGATAAGCTCATGGAAACCGGAGAAGCCCACAGCAACGAGGTAGGCGTCAAGAAAGACGTCGCGGTCCTGTTCGTGGACGTCCGTGGCTTTACCCCCATGACCGAAGCCCTGCAAGACGAGCCGGAGCTTGTGGTTAAGATACTCAACGAATACTTGGAGCTTACGGCAAGCTCGGTATTCAACAACGGCGGCAGCGTGGACAAGTTCATAGGTGACGCGACGATGGCATTGTTCAACGGCTTTGTACCGCTGGATGATTATATCTATAAGGCTGTCAAAGCCGCTTGGGATATGGTGCAGGGCGCGGCGGATGTTAATGCGTCCATAAAAGAAAAGTACGGCGTGGATGTGGGTTTTGGCGTGGGGCTTCACTGCGGTACCGCCATTGTCGGAAACCTCGGCCCAGCATTCCGAAAGGACTATACCGCCATTGGCGACACCGTAAACACCGCCGCACGGTTAGAGAGCAACGCCTTGCCGTCACAAGTCCTGATCAGTAAGCCTGTTTATGACGCCGTAAAGGACAAGGTTACGGCGCGGTCGGTCGGGGAAATACCGCTCAAAGGCAAGAATGTGAGGGTTGAAGTTTTTTCCGTTGAAGATTTAAGCAAATGAAAGGATATGCTGTCTAGGGCGTGTTATGAACTGTATGAACGACGCTTCACAAGAATTTCAATATCGCCGCCATCGAAGATGATTTCTTTATCTAATTCGCCGCATTGGATTTTAAATCGGATCGCCCGATTCCTTAATTTTGTGGTTTTACTGATTGTTAATTTGTTTTGCCTATCGTTCCATGAGAAAAGAATCGTTTCGAAAATTCCCTTTTCATAATCGTAGGTAAGCCCGTCGTCGTCGTATAAGGTAAACTCGCCGTCGGCGCCCGGATATATGCGGATATTGATTTCGCCGGGGGTTTGAAGCGCGTGTCCGGCCTCGTTTTGCATAGGGATTATGCTGCCGGCTTTTACAAATAACGGGATATGGTTAAGCCCGGCATCAACCGTGACAGATTGCCCGCCTTCGTATTTTATGCCAGACCAAAAATCATACCAGTCCGCGCCTGTTGGCAGGTAACAAGTCTTTACCGTTGGCTTTTGGATACCCGCGCCGGTCTTGTCGTAATACATTGGCTCTGTAACAGGGCAAACGAGCAGTGAATGTCCAAACAGGAATTCATCGTCGAGCACCGCGGCTATCGCGTCGTTGGGATAATCGGCTAACAGGCTGTTGATCATTGTGCCGTCGCCCTCGGCGGCGTTTGCCGCAACGGAATAGATGTATGGCAGAAGACTGTACCTTAGGCGTATTGTGTTCGCTATGATGTCGTAAAAGAACCCGCCTTCTTTTCCAAAATTCCATATTTCTCTCGGAGTATCGGTTCCGTGCGAGCGGAACATGGGCAGAAAACAACCGAATTGCAGCCAGCGTATATATAACTCCCGGTAGCCCGGGTTGTTCACGCCGTCATCGTAATCACCGTTCCAAAACCACACGGGGGACGCGTTTTCATCCTGTTTCCATTTTCGCCAGCAGACGGTTCCTCCGGTAAAAAACGCACCAATGTCTACGGTCCAGTAAGGAATACCGCTTATGCTCATGCTTAAACCCTTTGCGATCTCGGCTTTAAGCGAACGCCAGCTCGCGGAGGTATCTCCCGCCCACAACACCGCGCCGTATTGCTGTATACCGGCGTAACCGGAACGCGTCAAATTCAGCATTCGTTTACCGGGCGCCGCTTTCCGTTGATTTTCATACATCCCTTTTGCGTGCATGACCGCATAAAAATTCGCAAACGCAGGGTCGAGATATTTTTTATGCTCATTGCCGACAAGCGCATATCTTTCTTCTTCGGGCAAAAGCTTTTCTCCACACCAGTCGGGGGCGGTAAACGGTTCGGTAGAATCGCACCACCAAGCGTCAAAGCCTTTGGAAAAGAGTTCTTTTTCGGCTTGTTTCCAATACATTTCGCGCGCGTCTTCTGAAAAAGCATCGTATGTGGAATAATCGCCAAGGAGCAAATCCGCGTCGGCGAACTCCCTGTGGTTTGCGCAGCCTTCCGCCATGTTGGGCCATACGGACACCATTGTGTGTACATTCAGCCTGTGCAGCTGCTCAATTGTGTCTTTCAGGTCAGGGTAACGCTCTTTGTCTACTGTTTTTTGACCCCAGTCGTCGCCCTTCCATGTTTTCCAATCCTGGACCACACAGTCGATGGGAATCCCCAAATCCCTGTGGCGGCGGGCAATGGATACCAATTCGTCGCCGGTTTTGTAAGTTTCGCGGGATTGCACATACCCAAAAGCCCATTTTGGCAGCAGCGATGCCTTTCCGGTAAGAAAACGGTAAGCCGCGACAAAGTCCGAAACGCCCCCCTTCACCAGATAGAAATCCAGCCGGCTGACAGTATCGAACAGGATTTTCGTGGCGCTCCCGGTATCGTCAAAAACCATTAAAGAAGCACAGTCGAACAGGATGCCGTACCCACGGCCGGAATACATGCAGGGCATGGGGATGCGCATGTTGTGCTGGTATAAATACAGCTTGCCGCCGCGGCGGTTATAGCCGCCCTCTTCGTCTTGGCCAAAACCGTAGATTGCCTCATTTTGCTTTAGGTTGAGCTCAAGTACCCCTTGAAATGCCTCGCGTTCCTTGTGCGGCAGCAGGTTTTGAATTTCGGTGCGTTGGCCGTCTACCGTTTTTACCGTTTTGATCAACGGCTTTTCCCCGCCTGTTGTGTACCGGATGACGTCGACAGGCTTTAGTGAACACTTTGCGATCTCCAAAAGCGGATTGCCGCTTTCACAGCATATGAGAAGCCCATCGCCGTTTCGCCTGATTGTGAACGCTTCCGGCTCATGTTGCTTTTTAAGCGCTTCATCCTGTATCATATACGAGACAAAATCCGGGGCGCCGCCCTTCGTAAAGACACAGCGCAGGATATTGGATTTTAGCTGGCTGAAAGCCGCGTCAATGCCGTTTGTTTTAAGCTTCATATCACGCACCTATCCCTTTACCGCGCCCGCCGTCAAACCGCCGACAATATGCTTCTGGCATAGCAAGTATACGATGATAACCGGAAGGATCGTCAGCAAAACGTTGGCGCATATTAAATTCCACTGTCGGCCGAACTGCCCGAAAAAATTGTATACGGCAAGGGTCATGGGCCATTTATCTGTCGCGTTTAAAAAATATAAGGGAAGGATGAACTCATTCCACATATTTAAGAAGCAAAGCACTCCCGCCGAAATAAAGACCGGCTTTAAAAGCGGGAATATCACCGAGAAAAACAGGCGCAGGGGACCGCAGCCATCCATTACCGCCGCCTCGTCCAGCGATATTGGAATACGCGACACAAACCCGTAAATCAAGAATACCATAAAGGGTATTTGGGTAGCGGTATATAGGAATATGATTCCAATCCGCTGGTTGATGAGATGCAGTACCTGCATGACTTTCATAAGAGCGACATAGTTTGTCGGCAATACAATGCCCAATACCAAAAAAAAGTAAAGGATCTGGGAGCCCCTTGTACGCCGGCGTGAAAACATATAAGACGCCATGGAAGCGAGCATTACGGTCATCACCGTGCCTGCGCCCGCGTACAAAAAGCTGTTTAAAAACCCCCTGTATAACCGGCCCCTTTCAATGACCGTCGTAAGGTTTGAAACATCCCATTGTTTTGGCAGGGCAAACGAAAGCGTGACGGCGTCCTGACCGCTTTTAAAAGCGGTCATAACAATCAGTGCAAGAGGTACAAGCATGATGATGCTCAATAGCCATGCGACTATGTTCTTGAAGAGAACAAATGGGGGAATCCTTTTTATATTCACTGCTCCTGCACCTCGTTTCCCGTCAGGATTTTTATCATAAACAGTCCGGTCATTACCATGATCACAAACATGACCGTGCTAAGGGCCGTGCCTACCCCGTAGCGTCCCAGCGAAAACTCTTTGAACACACCGGTATACATCACTTCCGTTGCGCGTCCGGGCCCGCCGTTTGTTAAGGCGAAAACAATGTCGAAGACCTTTAAACCGTACAGCACGTTGAGTACAATCGTCACGGCAAGCGTCGGCTTTAAAAGGGGATATGTGATATAACGGAATTTCTGCCATCCGTTCACCCCGTCGATTGCCGCCGCCTCGTAATAAGTAGGGGAGATAGAGAGAATCCCCACAATTAATATGGTCATGATATAGCCCATGCCCCGCCAGACGTCCACGCCAATGACCGACCACATGGCAAGGTTCGGGTCGGTCAGCCAGTTCTTCGCAAGAAAAGGCAGGCCGATTGCCCGGAAAAACTCGTTGAGAATCCCGTTTTTAGGGTTGAGAATGGATGTGAAGACAAGGCTTACAATCAGAATGGACAGTACCGACGGCAGATACATAACCGACCTGTGAAAATTCATGCCCTTTACGTTTTGGCTTAACAGCAGGGCAAGCAAAAGCGCCAGCCCCGTTTTGCCGATGGTGGTGGCGGCGGTAAACCAAAACGTGTTGCGTATGTAATCAAGATAATTCCGGTCCGCCGAAAAGATTTCCTTAAAATTGTCAAGGCCGATAAAATTTACTTGATCTGAATAGCTTGACCAATCGGTAAAGGAGTATCCTATGCCGATGATACTGGGCAAAAGATACAGCACTGTGTAAAACGCAAATGCTCCCGCCGCAAGATACCAAGGGTATATTTTTTTCTTATCCACCGTAAGCTCCTTTCTTTTTCAAAAACATAAGCGCCGGACGAGCGCCGGCGCTTATTCCTGCGCAGATGACGTGGTTAAACGGTTACCAGTTGTCATCTCCCGCGGCGGAGGCCTGGTCGGCCCTGCGTTGGTCGATGGACGCAGCCACATCGGCGGAGGTAATTTGTCCCATGAGCATAGACGTGATGTCGGTGCCGATTTCCATCCATTGCGGGTTTAAATAGATAACAGCGTTTTGGTATACTGTGGATTTGCCGGTTTTATAAGCTTGAATAGCCCTCTTGACCTCGTCGGAGTGAGTTGTGTTAAGGCCCGAGAACGGCACGCTGTTAAAAGAAGTTTCGTTGTCAATCATGAATTGCAGGTTTTCAGGGCTTGCAAGGAACGCAATATACTGCTTTGCCAATTCCTGGTTTTGGCTGCCGGAATAAATAAACTTGCTGGGTCCGCAGGGGGTTTCCGCAATGATCTGGTTATTGAGATATGGCGCGGGGAAAATACCGAAGTCGGTTTCGCCGAGCGAGGGATTAATTGCCAGTATGTCTCCTATACGCCCCATCATGTTTACCGCCATTGCATACTCGCCGGACGCCATTTCAGCCGCCAGGTCCTCATACACGTTGGACATGTAATACTCGCCCCAATAACCCGCGTCGACGACTTCCTTCATCTGGTCAAGGAGTGCTTTAAAGATTTCGTTGTCCGCGAACGTGGTGGAATTGTTGTTGAGCTTGTCTACCAGATTGTCGTCTGTGGCGTCGTATGCTGCCGAGACGTCGAAAAAGTTGAGCTGATGGTGCCAGCCGCTGGCAACGCATTCGTAAACGGGGGTTATGCCGTTATCCAGAAGGGTTTGGCAGACGGCTTTGAATTCTTCATAGTTTTCGGGCGGGCTAAGGTTATACTGCGCAAAAAGATTCTTGTTGTATATGTATGCATAACTGTCGGATTGATCCCAAATGGTAATACCGTAGACTTTCCCGTTCGCGGATACCTGTTGCTTTACCGCATCCTCAAAGCGCGATACCCATTCCTCACCGCTTAAATCGACGCCGTTTTTCTCGATTTGAAGCAGCGACACAATGTCGAACTTGCCGGACTGGTGCATAAAAATATCGGCGCATTCGCCGGAGTTCAGGCGGGTCATCAGCAGGTTCGGATACTGATCGGAAGGGATGATTTGGTAATCCACCGCAATTTTCGTTTCCTCGGTAAATTTTTTCGCCAGCTCCATTTCGGGATCTTTCACCCAATCCTGGCTGGCCATAATGGTGATGGTTTCTCCTGTAGAGCTTGCGGAATCCGTGGCGCTTTGCGTATCCTGTGCGTCAGGATTTGCGGGGGCCTCCGGAGCGCCGCCGCTTGTACAGCCTGTCAAAAACAAGGACGCCAACATCACCGCGCTCAGTAAAAGAGATAAAATATAGCTTTTCATATTATAATCCTCCTAATCTAAAATCTTTTGATTTTATTACATTATATCCAACAGAAATTTATTAATCCATGCATCAAAAAATGTTATTTTTGCACTTTTTTAACCTTTGCGCAATATGCTTTTCAGGAGATGCGGCCATGCAATATAAGAAAGAAAAAATACATCTGCAAAATTTTCTGTTCCGCAGCTACATGGGCGCCATGGCAGTTGTGACGCTGTTTGTTCTTGCGCTGTTATTTGTTTATCATTTTTCCGCTTTAAACCAAAGTATCCGCGCCAGTATACAACAGGCGAACCTGACTGTCGCGCAGAGCGTTGACAGCCAGATTAAACAAATGGATACCGTTGCGTTAAGCGCGTTATATTCCAATCTTTTAAAAGAATCCTTTTCCTCTTATTCCACCCATTTACAGGAAAGCAACCCCACGCCCTTTGATACAAACGTGCGCATCAATAACGCAAGGGTACTGCACGACCTTTTGTTTGCAATCATCGGCGTCACCGGGGACGTCAGGCAGGTAAACCTGTACAATATGGACCACGGCGGATTTGGAACCGGCTGGCACAACGGGCATATCAACGGAAACTTAAGCGAAACGCCGTGGTATGCGGATACCCTTTCGTTAGAGGGAGCCCGCCATATTACACCGCCGTACGAGAGCGGGTTCTTGTCAAACGCGGCCAAAACATGGGACAACCGGCGGTATACTTCTCTTTGCCGCATGTATTTTGACCAGTACAATAAAATGGACGGCGCAATAGAGGTAATCCAGTATTATGACGTTGTATTCAGGCAGGCCATCATCAACGAAAGCATGTATCGTCCCGATTTCTATATCTATGACCGTCAGGGCGTCTTGATTTATCCGGCAAAGGCCGCTTCCTTGCAGGATTATTTTGGCGCGTATCCCGGCAATGCATCAATCGTTACGCTTAAAAACACAGCAAGCGGAAATAACGAATATGTCAGCTATGAAAGATTGCCGTATTCCGATTTTCTTTCTGTGGCGGTTATAGACAGCACGACGTTTTATACGCCCGTTTTGCAAGCGGCCGTCTTTATGCTGCTGTTGATTGCGGTGCTGATATTTGCGTGCTATCTGACAGCCAAGCAGTTGGCCCGGCGTTTGGCTGTTCCGTTCAATACCATTCACGCGCATCTGTCGCAAATTGATTTTGACACCCTCTCATTTCAGGACTTGAAGTCGGATGCATCTAACGTTTTGGAAATTGAGGACTTGAACAAAAGCATTAATTTGTTTCAGCGCAAGATCAAAACTTCAATGGATAATATACTTCTTTTACAGCAGCAGGAGGCGCAAGCTCAAATGCTTGCGCTGCAATCTCAAATGAATCCGCATTTCCTTTATAACTCGCTTGCAACCATTCAGGCAATGGCGGAAGCGGGTATGAATGACGGCATTATCGAAATGAGTTCCGCCATGACCGGTATTTTGCGGTATATATCCTCAAACAAAGAAAGCCTTGTCCGGCTGGAAATCGAGCTTGAAAATACCGAGCTGTACCTGCATTGCGTAAAGCTGCGCTACGAGGACAAGCTAAACTTTCAGTTCGAGATACCCGACGCCATGCTGGGTATTATGATTCCGAAGCTGTGTGTGCAGACGCTGGTGGAAAATGCCGTAAAATATGCAACGGTTTCAGTGATGCCGCCGTGGGAGATAACCGTTTGCTGTGAGGAAACCGACGCAATGTGGACCGTTACCGTTTCAGATAACGGCGGCGGGTTTTCTAAAGGGACAACCGAACAGCTTAACAACAAAATTAAGGAAATTGACAAGGTAAGCGTGCTGCCCTCCCTGGAGCTTCAGGGAATGGGGCTGATCAATCTGTATCTCCGGCTCAGGCTGATTTTTAAAGACGACGCCATATTCGCCGTTGGCAATCAAAAGGGCGGCGGCGCGTTCGTGCAAATTGGGAGGCGAAAGTTTGAAGCATCTTAAAATCCCGCATTATAATATCTTACTGGTGGAAGACGAGCCGATGCTCATACGCTCGCTTAGGCGCATGATAAGCGAACTGGATATGGGGTTTGTTGTAGCTTATACGGCGGGCAACGGTCTTGAGGCAATCAAAATGATGGAGGAAAACGATATCCACCTCATCATAAGCGATATTGTAATGCCGCTTATGAGCGGATTGGAATTTCTTCATGAAGCTTCAAAGCGCAGGCCGAACACCCCGGTTATTATGCTTTCGGGGCACGCCGATTTCTCATTTGCGCAGCAAGCGCTTCGCAGCGGCGCGATCGACTATCTTTTAAAACCGATCACAATAGATAAAATTGACAGCGCGCTGATCGGGGCTAAATTAAAGCTTGAAAACTATTATCGATTGATTGAGGATGAAACGCTTTCAGGCCAAACGGCGGAACAGGCGGTGGAATATGCATGCGTTTATTTAAAAGAAAAATTCGCCGAACCTGTTGAAATCTCGAATTTAGCCAAAAGACTGGGGTTTTCTTCCGCATACCTCACCAAGCTGTTTAAAAAATATATGCATTGCACGCCGGTCAAATATTTAACCGAGCTGCGCATTGCCGAGGCAAAAAACCTTTTGTACAACACGAACCTCACCATCAAGGAAATCGGCGAACGCGTGGGATATGACAACCAATTTTATTTTAGCCGCGTGTTCCACAAAACCGTAGACAAAACGCCCTCCGAATACAGAGAGCGCCGAAATTGATTGCTGTATTTACCACGTGAATGTGCCTTCAATATCACTCCAATTCCGGTCTGCGTATTCCAGCAGCCGCCGCGCCTGCTCCTCGGGCATGCTTGGAAAGTGGAAGAATAACCCTCTTGAACCGTATTTCATCACGACCCGCTCGGCGCCCCGTATCCAGTCGTCGTATCCGCCGCTGTAAACCTTGACCCATATGGATTTCCCCGCCCTTCGCACCTGGTCATAGATGACGTCCCAGTCTTCCAGCGTGCCGTCCGGTCCGTGGTCGCCGCTGGTCCATTGCAAGGCGTCAATCTCCTTTATTTCCATCAAGGCCCCGGTATGCTTAATAGCGTCAGGGCCGTCTAAATGATAGAGTACGTTATCAAGCCGCCGCGCCTGTTCACGAAGCGGCTGCTGGATTAGTTCGCGGAAGTTTTGCGGAGACATCAGCGCGGAGAAATCACATTGGAGCTTTGCCGTGCGCCCGTTCCCCCAAATCTGGAACACGGTGTAACAGCTGCCGCCATCTTTTCCGCTTTTGACGAGGTCATAAAAGCGGTCGTAGTATTCGAAATACGCGTCGCTGACCTGCCGGATGCGACGGGCGACCTCATCCGGCTCGTCCACCATGTCGAAGATCATATCCTGCACGCCACGCATTGACGCCAAAATGTCGATATTCTCCATCAAGTCAGGAATACCGATATAGAAGTCATCCCCGGCCAGCGCACGCACATCCTTGATTAGCCGGTAGTGTTCCTTCCACCATTTGTTTTCCGGGTTGAAAACCAAATCAGGGAAATCTTTCCAGTCTTCCACGCAATGTGAGAACCAAACGGTATCGTCATGAAACACAATTTCCGAGCCCAGGTAGCCGGCGATGGACCCGGGTCCGAAATCAACGCTTAGGTTCGGAAAACTGTCCGCGAGAAATACATGATTGTCGCAAAAATGGCGATAACGCGCCACTATCTGTCCGGCGTCACGGTACCTTTCATATAGGTTTGCCGGCTGCATCTTCTCCGGAAGACGCTCGGCGTCCGGCTTTATCCCAATAAGACAGAGAAGAGGCCGCCCGGTATTGGCTTGCTTCCAGTAGGCATTCCAGCGGTTTTTCGCGGCATCCCAGTTTTCCTTGTATAGCATGACTGTTATCCTTTCTGTTTTTAGGGCGTGTTCCCACTACCGCTCAACGCCCATTTTTTGGCAGATTTTGCGCCATTCGTCGTTAAAAATTCTTGAAATACGCCAAGTATTCCTGCAAATTTTTGCCTAGACTGGCACAAAATCTGCTCAAAACCTGAACATTTCGGATAGTGGGAACACGCCCTAGAAGAGCTCCTTTACCTGTATATTTTTATCATAATGTAAATATCAACCGGAATACATAGACAAAATTTATTTATTTATATATTTTTTTAACTATTCAGCCTCATGTCAACAGCCCTTAATACTCCACGTTGCGAAACGCTTCGTTGGCGGCGTCGCTGTCAACGAATTCATTTTCCCGCATCCACGAGAAAAATGCGTTCCATCTCTCGCTGTCGATATAGCCCCATTTTGCGCCCTTGTAATATTCCCCGCTGAGATACCGCTGCGAAGCGGCCAGCAGTTCTCTGTCCATTTCCGGCACATGCCTGTGAAGGATATCCGCGGCTTCTTCCGGATTGTCGCGCGCATATTCAAAGCCTCTGGCTGCCGCCCTTAAAAATTTTGCGGTCACGTCGCTGTTCAGCCGCTCTTCGCTTGTGATAAGCACCGGCGTGTAGTAGTCAAAGATTGGGCTTATATCGCGAAAGGCGATAAAATTCGTCTCAAATCCGTGTCTGTCGGCAATCACCTTGTCCCATCCCTCAAAAACCCAGACCGCGTCAAAATCCCGCTGAATCCCGGTAATATTGTCAAGCGCCGAGTTGGGCACAAAATCCACATTGCCGGGATTTCCGCCGTCCAACCGCACGCATTCTTTTATCAGCTCGTCATAAATCGGCACCTGCCAGCTTCCGTACCGCATACCTTCGAGATCGCGGAAGCGCGTGATGCCCGATTCAGACAGGGAAAGAATACCGCCGGTGTTATGCTCCACAACCGCGGCGATTGCGACAACCGGCAGAGGGGTTCTTGCGTTTGCGGCAAGCAGAACCTCCTCCTGGAAGGATATGCCGAAATCCGCCCTGCCTGCGGCAACAAGAGCCAGCGCACCGTCTTCCGGAGGCTGCACAAACGCAAAGCTTAATCCTTCTTCGGCAAAATAACCAAGCTCGTCCGCGGCAAAAAATCCGGTATGGTTGGTATTGGGCGTCCAGTCAAGCACCAGCGTGACCTGCTCCGGCGCGGAATCACTCCGGCTTTGTCCGCATCCCGGCAAGACCAGTACCGCTGCAAATAAAATAATCAATAAACGTTTAAATAACATCCTTTGTCAGCCTCTTTTCCATAAATTTTACAACCCCCATAAGCCCAAGGCTTATCAGGGAAATGAGCAAAATAACTGCGAACATTTTGTCAAACTCAAATGTCCTGCGCACCCGCGTCATGTAAACGCCAAGCCCCCGCGTGCCGCCGATCCACTCGGCAATCACCGCGCCGACAAAGGAATATGTAGTCGCGATTTTAAGCGCCGAGAAAAACCCGGGCAAGCTAAGCGGCAGCTTAACGAATCTCAAACCTTCCATATAACTGCCGCCCATGACGCTAAGCTCGTCTATATATTCCCGGTGAATCCCGCGTATGCCATCGTAAACGTTGACGGCAATGGGGAAAAAACAGGTAAGGCTTACAAGCACAATTTTAGGCGCCATGCCGTAGCCCAGCCACAGCACCAATAGCGGCGCTATGGCGATGTACGGTACGGTTTGGCTGAGTATGAGCATCGGGTATAACGCCTTTCGCCAGTAATCAAACCTGTCCATGCACACCGCCGCGACATACCCCGCCACAATGCTGATGGAAAGCCCGATGAATGCCTGCATAAGGGTAGACACGCTGTGCCCCATAAGCAAGGTGAAATCACTGCAAAAGGCTTGCAGCACCGCCATTGGCGGCGGCAGAATAAACGCATCGACAACGCCCAGCATCGAAACCGCCTGCCACAACAAAACGATCCCTGCCACCAATGACAGAGGCTGCCATTTAAATAGGCCTCTTTCGAAACCATTCACGATAGGCTTCGAAGAGGTTTAATGTTATGTTTTGCGGTTTTTTCAGCAATGCTCCATACTCCCATCTGCGGACTATAGGCAATTTTGACGTAGGACATAACCTGCGGCGCGCCTTCGCGTATGCAAATTAGCTGGCACTGCTTTACCATATCCATCAGGGTATCCAAATCTCCTTCCACCGTCGTTTCAAACGGCCCGACGGAAAAAGGCAGCCCGATGGATTTTATGTGCTCGATCACTTTATCCACAACCTTGAGCACCTGCTCGCCCTCTACTCCCGGCAGCACTTGAATTGCTACGCTGCACTCGATTTTTTTGTTTTCCATTGACTTTTACCTCCTAAAAAATAAATGCTCCACGCCAAGAAGGCATAGAGCATTAAAAACGAATAAATTCCCTACGTTGGCATTATCCAAATCAGGTACGGTCGAAGCGCTATTGCTTCCTCTCAGCCTGCATGCGCAAGCCCCCGAATATTTAATTTTAATTATTATAACACAAGCTAGATTATTTTTCAAATGTATTTTTTTATTTCACTACAATAACAAGCAGCCCGATGAAAATCAGGCTGCTTGTCTGGCTTGCCAAGTCGAACTCGAATCAACGACTCTGCGGCTATACATCTTCTTTCTTGCGTTTGATTGAATAACAGTCCATGCAGATAATGATTACAATAACAATGCCGAGAACCAGCATCCGAATAAAGCGGTCAACCTCCAACGCACCCATGCAGGTCACCAAGAGCTGCATGACCATGATACCGATAAAGCTCTGCACCACGCCGCCTACGCCCCCGGAAAAGGAGGTGCCGCCAATGACGACGCCGCAGTTGACCAGCAGGGGGATTGCGTCTCCGTAGATGGGCGAGCCCGTATTCAGTCTCGAAGCGAGAAGCACGCCCGCGATGGCGGCGTATGTCCCTGTGATAGTGAACGCAACCCATTTTGCACGTATGACGTTAATGCCCGAATGCTCCGCGACCTCATAGTCGCCGCCCAGGGCGTAGAGGTTCCTGCCAAAGCTTGTGTAGCGCAGGAGCCAATATGTGAAAGCGCCTAACAGAAGCATGAATAACATAATGTTGGGGATACCGAGAAGGCTTCCATTCGAAATCATCATAAAACTCATATTTTTGGCGGGAACAGGGTTGGCGCTCGTGAGCAGCAGGGCAACGCCCTTGACCAGCATACCCATTCCCAATGTAATGATGAACGCTTCTGTCTTTTGATGCACAATCAGGAAGCCATTGATGAAGCCTACCACGCTGCCCGATAATGTAGCGAGCAGTATAGCCAGCCCTATGTTCATGCCACCGTTGATCAGTTGTATCGCGATAATGCCGGAAAGAGCCATCACAGAGCCGACTGACAAATCGCAGCCGCGGCATATGACTGCCAAGGTCACGCCAAATGCGATGATTAAATCAGGCGATGCCGCTCTAAAAATATTCATAATGTTAAGCGGCGTATAGAAATTCGTATTAGGAAATAGCATAACAAACAACATAATCGCAATCGCGATTACCGCTTTTTGCTTGGAGAGCACTCGAATCGTTTGTTGTCTGAGTGTCATTACATTTACATTCATATCATTCACCCCCTGATTATTGCCTGCGATGGTCAAGCCATATCGCTATAACGAGTATTGCGCCTCTTACCACTTCCTGCAAGTGGGACTGGACCCCCATCAGATTCATGCAGTTAGACATCAGCACGACCAGAGAAACCCCCAGAACTGTTCGCAGCACGTTTCCTCTTCCGCCGAGGAGCGAGGTGCCGCCGACGACGACAGCCATAATGGCGTCCCTTTCGTAGTTCATGCCCACAGTCGGCGTCGTAACGGAAACGCGGGAGAACAGCACAACCGCGCTCACCGCAGCCATAAAACCGCATATCGCGTAGATTAAGATCATGATACGCTTGGTGGGTATGCCGGAAAGCTCCGCCGCGACGATATTGCCGCCGGTATAGTTGATGGACCGGCCGAGAAACGTCCTTGTCTGAAATATATAGAGTACGGTGAGGAAAAACAGGAACACGACAAACGACACGGAAAGCGGGCCGAGCATTCCGGAACCAAGTACGCGGGTAAGGGGCATTTCATGCTCAAGCAGGTTCCGGTTCATTGAAGTGCCGTCGGTGTGAATCAGCGCAAGCGCGCCGTAAACCTGACTCATTCCAAATGTAATGAACAGCGCCTTTGCCTGGGTTGAAGCCCCCGAGATGATAAGAATTGTGCCATTTAAGCATCCCATGGCGGCGCCGAGCGCCAATCCGACGAGTATTGCGGGAATTTCCCCTATCGTATCGACCAGTGATAAAGAAATAATCGCCACAAGCGAAATCATACCTGGAACCGAAAGGTCGATAAACCCGCCGACGATGATAAACGTCATGCCCAAGGCCACGAAGCTCAACGGCCCAAATTGACGCATAAGATTCGTGAAGTTCTCAGCCGATAAAAATCTGGGCTCAACGATTGCCGTTATGATAACAAGCAGTACAATGGCGATAAACACCAAATATTCTATCACAAATTTCCCAAGATTAAAGCTCTTGAGACGCAGTTGATCCGTCATGATAACCCCCCCTATCATCCGATTGCGGCGTCCATAATATCGTGTGCCGAGTCTTTTTCAGGGTTGAATTCCCCGGTGATACGCCCTTCGCATATCGTAAGCACACGGTTGCTCATGGACAGCACTTCCGGCAGCTCGGAAGAAATCATGATAACCGAACCGCCTTTTTCCGCAATTTCTTTAATCAGTAGATAAATCTCATACTTCGTGCCGACGTCAATGCCGCGCGTCGGCTCGTCCAATATAAGGATGTCGGGGTTAATCTCAAGCCAGCGCCCCATAATACACTTTTGCTGGTTGCCCCCCGAAAGCGTTACGACCTTCGTATGAGGGGACGGCGTTTTGACTGAAAGGTTTTTGATTTGCCTGTCAGCGATTTCCTTTTCTTTCGATGCGTTTACAAAGCCGAATTTTGAAATCCCTTTCAAGCTCGCCATCGCAATGTTGGACTGCACCGAAAACGGCAGCACCAGACCTTCCAGCTTGCGGTCCTCCGGGACAAGGCCTATGCTTTCACGCATTGCCTGAATGGGCTTTTTGATATTGACGGGCTTTCCATTTATCAATATCTCGAGTTCTTTGGTTTTGTCCGCGCCGTAAATCGCCCGGATGATTTCCGTGCGGCCCGCGCCGACAAGCCCCACAAACCCGAGTATTTCACCTTTTTTAAGTGTAAAAGAGATATCGTTGAGCTTGCGTGTGCGAATCTTTTTAACCTCCATAATCGTTTCGCCGACGCAATGCGGCCGCGGGGGAAACTCATTTTCAATTTCGCGCCCGACCATCTTTGCAATCATTTCACTGCGATCCAAATCAGTTGTGGGTTTCGTGTCAATTACGCGCCCGTCGCGCATGATTGTGACAATGTCGCAAAGCTCGAATATCTCGTCCAATTTATGGCTTATGTAAATAATTGTGACGCCCTTTTCCCGTAAATCCCCGATAATCACGAACAACTGCTTCAGCTCGTCCGAAGTCAAGCTGCTGCTTGGCTCATCCATAATAATAAGCTTAGAATCAAAAGACAATGCTTTGGTGATTTCTACCATCTGTTTTTCAGCGGCGCTTAGATCTCCCACCATTCTGTGGGTGTTAATCGTGCTTCCTATACTGTCAAGAAGCTCACGGGCTTTCTTATGTATGTTGCGCATACCTTTCATTTCCGAAAAACGGCCAAGATATATATTCTCGCCGACGGTAAGGGTATTGACCAGGTTGAATTCCTGATAAATAATGCTAAGGCCTTTTTTAATGGATTGGATCGGTGTGGTATGCTCAATGGTTTCTCCGTCGAACATAACAGTTCCGGAGTCTTTCGTATATACACCCGAAAGTATTTTCATGAGCGTAGATTTACCCGCGCCGTTTTCTCCAACAACGCCGTGAACGCTCCCGCGCCTGCATTCGATGGAAACGTTGTCTAAAGCTTTGACACCGGGGAATGATTTGCCCACGTTTTTGACTGATAAAATTATATTATTATCTATGTTATCCACGTGTGATTCCTCTTCTTCCATATGTTCTTGACGCAATTAACAGAATCCCGAGCCGGCTTTTGCCGGCTCGGAATCTTGGCTGATTTCTACCAATCAGGCTCCACGAAGCTGTCAATCGATCCAAGTGTGACCATGTCAAGCGGGATGAAGTTAACGGCCGGTACTGTTCCGCCTTCCAGCATGGTTTTTGCATTCTCGAGGGATTGCTTTGCCATGTTGGTGAAGCTTTGTCCTACGCTGAGCGCCTGAGTGCCTGCGCGGACCTGAGCGTATCCCGTTCTGTTTCCGTCAACGCCGATGACGAATATACCGTCGTCCGCGTTTGCTTTTCTGCCCGAGTTTTCAATCGCTTCGATAACGCCGCTTGCGCCGTTATCCCAGTGGCAGAATACAATGTTAATCGCATCGCCGTGTCTGACGAGGAAATCTTCCATGATTGCCATTGCTTCATTTGTAGGCCACGGCCCTGGTACGTTCTGGGAATCGAGCTCAACGATGTTAGAACCCGCGATTCCTGCGCGGAAACCGTCGTGGCGCTTAATTTGCGCGTCGTGGCCTGCCTGGCCGCCAACCTCAACGAAGCTTGCGCCGTCCGGGAAATGCGTTACGACAAACTCGCCGGCTTGCTGTCCGCCCTGGAAGTCGTCGGAACCGCAGAAGAAGTCGCGCAGGTTCTGATGCTCCTCGGGAAGCTCGGAAGAGAACATTCCGACAATCAGCCCGGCCTCCTTGGCCTGCATCAAGGCGGGGATGATGGATTCAATACTGCTGGGGTTGACAAAGATGGCGTCGTAGCCCTCGGCAATCGCTTGCTCAATACCGGCAACTTCGTCCTGCGGCCCGGTCTCGCCCGACCACATATTCATCGTAAAGCCGTATTCAGGGGCAAGCCTTTGGAATTCCCTCCATGAGAACGCCTGAGATTCGTTGGACATTGCCTGGGTGATGAAGCCCGCTTTCCATTGCCCGCCCTCTGCCGGCGCCGCGGGTGCATCATTGGCAGGCGCTGCGGGCGCCGCTTCAGGTGCGGATTCGGCAGGAGCTGCGGGCGCCGGCGCGGAACCGCCGCCACAGGCTACCAAGCTTATTGATACGATAAGTATCAACAGGGTTGTTAAGGTTTTCTTCATAATAGCTAAATTTCCTCCTTTTGTTGTATTTTTATCTATAATTAACAGGATATCCTATTAATTAACACCATGATGTACCGTGCTTGCGGGGCTATACCCCTGCGGTCTGCACCCATTCAATATTTGAAATAATGTTATCCATACAAGCTAGAATAAGTCCCTCAATACCCATTTTGTTATTTTCGCCATCGAATACCAATATGCTGTTAATGGGTGAATAGCGGTTCAGGCGCAGCCGGATTTCTTCTATAAAAGCTTCGTCAAAAACTTCTCCGCCGAAAACGATGGCAGCCGGATTTATAATCGCGATATAATTCGCCGCAATTGCCGTAAAATAGTTGATTAGAACATCTTTATCGTCTTTACCGTACTTTTCGCCGTCACCATTGCCATTTTTTATCAATGGAATCAGCTTTTTCTCTAGATAGCCGCCTTCAATCGTATAGTTATATTGAGGGCTTTCCCCGCTTAGGGGCGCCATGAACCCAAATTCACCGGAAAAATTCGTTGCGCCCCGGTAAAACTTTTTGTTTATGATAATCCCGGAGCCCATACCGTTTCCGGCATAGATATACGCGATATCATCAAGCTCGTCGCTAAAATTCTTCAGATAATAACCCATTGTCGCGAGGTTTACGTCGTTTTCAATATAAATATTGGCGCTATAACGCGCAGAAAGCGCTTCTTTTAAATTGAACCCTTCCCACACCTTGACTTTTGGTATCGCGAATAATTTGCCGTCCGACAGAACTGCCCCGGGCACGCCGACGCCAATCGCTATAATTTTGCCGGTTGCGCGGCTTACCATTTCGTCAATGGCATGGAATGTGGAGAGAAGCGCCGTCTCGGAGGTTGTATTATCCAACCGGTATTTTTCTTCGAATAAAGTGTTTCCGCCCATGTCAACAAGCTTGCAGAGGTAGTTCCCCCAAAAATAATAAAGGGATATGATACATCCATAATCTTTGTTTAGCTGATACAATATTGCTTTTCGCCCGGCCCCTTTTGAGCACAGGCCGACAGAAGCAATGAGCCCCTTTTTTTCCAAGTCATCCACAATTTTATTGACCGTGGGCATGCTGAGGTTCGTCATTCTGGCAAGCTTCGGCTTTGATAACGGGCCATGCTTATAAATTAACCGCTCAATGATAGAGGAATTCACTTCTTTCATTATTTCCGGCTTGCCGATCAAATTCATTTCATACCTCGCCGCTTAATTAATAAAGATTATTAATTAATATGATAGCGTTTTACCATCTCCGATGTCAACGTATAATCTTCACGAAAATAATAGTGGTTTTTAGTGAATATATCCTAACCGATTAGATTTACGCAAAGCATTTGCACGCTTTTTCCCACGGTTCGGCGACGCCGCCTTCCTCAAGGGCCCATGCCAGCGCGCCGACGACGGGCGGACGTTTCAGAATATGCAGGATAAATTCCTTCTCGGGGATATAAAGCTTCAATTTTTCTTCAAGCGCGTGCAGGGGGATGCTGCTCCACCCTTTTGTGAACAGGGAGCCGACAAGTACGATGTTCAAGACATCATCGGCGAAGGGAAGCTCCTGGGTCAGCGATTTTACGCAAAGCGCATATTCGTCCGACATGCGCTCTAATATTGCGATAGCCTGTTCATCCCCGAGGTTTGCGGCGTCAAAGATACATTTTGCAACATGAGGGATTGCAATCTTCTTTGAATCGCGCCAATCCATTACCCGGTCGGTAAAATCGTGGCGGGAATCCACCTCATACAAATTCATGACCATGTTTGTTAAAATCGTTTCCCGGCGATAGCGGAACAGGTTCATATACGCCGTTTGAATCGCCAGTTGCCCCAGCACCATGCCGCCGCCGTAATCGCCGGTCAGCTCAAAAAGCGCGCCGATTTGATAGCGCTGCCCCTGCTCGTTGATACCGACAGTGTTCACGCCTGTGCCATTTACAAGGCAAATACCGTATCCCCCCGGCAAGGCGGCCTTGATTCCCAAATCGCAGTCGTTGCAAAGGGTAAACCGTTCAAATCCCATTTCACGGATGAAACCGTGTATGATTTCATACTGGCTTTTGGTATCAAGCCCTGACATGCCCCAGACACTGTACTGAATATCCGCACTGGACAAGTTATTCTTTTCAAGTATTTTGCCCGTCATTTCATGCAGGCGTTTGCGCATTTCCTCAAAGCCGCCTACCAGAAGCTCAGGGTTTGTCGCGCCGAAAAATGACGTGGCGATAACCCCTGTATCCATATTGTACAACGCAAAAAATGTTTTTGTCCCGCCGCCGTCAACAGCCAGAAAACACCCCATATTTTATTCCCCTGCCTATGCTTGCTTTTTGATTCCCGCTCGTGGGTTTCACAATGCGGGTCTCTTGATTCATCATACCACCCAAATACAACTCCGTCAATGAATGAAGCGAGGATGATTGAACCTTTGTGTTTTATTTGATAAAATGTTAGTATTACTCTGGGAGGTACTGCCATGACTGAATTTTTACGCTTTCAACCCGCCAATGACGATTGCGATTTTGACCGCATTGAAAAATTGCAGGAAAGAATGAATGCGCGCATCCCGACCATTTGCCCCGAAAGGGCGGAAATTATCACAAAAAGCTTTATGCAAACCGAGGGCGAACCCATTGTCATCCGGCGTGCGAAAGCGTTTGCCGAAATCCTTGACCGGATGACGGTATACATCGAACCGGGAATGTTGATTGCCGGAAATCAAGCAAGCGCGAGCTTTGCCGCGCCTGTTTTCCCCGAATACTCCTATGAATGGGTCATTGACGAGCTGGATGGCTTTGAAAAGCGTTCCGGCGACTACTTCATCATCACGGAAGAAACAAAGGGCCGGCTTCGGGGTCTTCGAGAATATTGGGCGGGGAAAACCCATCAGGACGAAGTCAATGCAAACCTTTCGCCCACAAATCTTTTGGCTGAAAAACAGGGCGTCCTGCATCGGGGCGGCATTTCCATGTCCGGCGACGGGCATATCATTCCCAACCACGAGCTTGTGCTGGAAATTGGTTTCGGCGGTATGGCGGATACGGCGCGGCGTTATTTAACGAAGCCGTGCGGCTTAACACAGGAGCAGCGGGATTTTTATGAAGCGTCTCACCTTGCGATGGAGGGCGCCTTGAGGTATTGCAAACGGCTTGGTGCGTGTGCAAAGAGCGGCGCCGAAAAGGAAAAAGATCCGAAGCGCAAAGCGGAGCTGCTCATGCTTTCACATATGCTTGAAGATTTTATGGAGGGCGGCGCGCGAAGCTTCCACGAGGCTGTACAGGCCGTGTATCTGACCCATGTGCTCATGATGATTGAGAGCAACGGGCATTCCTTCTCGTTCGGGCGGTTCGATCAATATATATATCCCTATTACGAGCGGGATCTGAAAAATGGCGTAATTTCCAAAGAAAAAGCGCTGGAAATCATCACGCATTTCTTTATCATGACAAACTCGCTGAATAAGGTACGGCCTTGGGGGCATACGCAGTACAGCGGCGGGTATCCCTTGTATTCCAATCTGATGGTGGGCGGCATGAAGCCGGACGGAGGCGACGGCACGAACGACGTCAGCTACCTTTGCCTTGAGGCGATGAACCTTTGCAAACTGCCGGAGCCGAACCTCAGCGTCCGGTTTTGGGAGCATACGCCCCATGACCTCATTCTGGACAGCGCCCGCCTGATCCGCAAGGGCTTCGGGATGCCGTCGATGTTTTGCGACGAGGTGTGTATCGCCGCCATGATGACCCTTGAAATGGATGAAAAAGATGCGCGGGATTACGCCTCCATAGGCTGTGTCGAAATCGGTATCCCAGGCAAATGGGGACACCGGGCCACAGGGATGACTTATATCAATTTCGGCAAGGTGTTTGAAATTGTGCTCAACAACGGCCATGATCCCGCCACAGGTATCCAGCTAATCAAACTGAACGATGGGGGCGGATACGATACTTACGGCGACTTGTGGCAGGCGTGGAAAACTGCATTGGCTTACTACTTCGATCTTGCCGTGGATTGCGATTTGGTCTGCGACCGTTCCCTTAAATACCACGACGCCGACGCCTTTGCATCCTCCACGGTAGATTGCTGTCTGGAGCGCGGCAAAACGCTGAAAAACGGCGGCGCGCAATACGACTACATCAGCCAGTCTAACATTGGAATGAGCGTCGTGGGCGACAGCTTGGCGGCGGTGAAAAAGCTTGTATTTGAGGATAAGTCGCTGACCTTGGAAGAACTGAAATCCACGCTTGCCGGGAACTTCGAGGGGCAAGACGGCGCAAGAATCCGCCAGATGTGCCGCAAGGCGCCGAAGTTCGGCAACGACGACGATACTGTGGACGCCATTGTAGCCGGCGTGTTCGAGTCTTATCTTGCGCTTTTGCCAAAACACAAAAACGACCGGTCGGGCAAAGGGCCAATCGGCTGCGGGTACACCATGTCCACTTCAAACATTACAAGCTATGTGCCGAACGGGTTTGACGTGGGCGCGACGCCGGACGGGCGGCTTTCGGGCAAACCGCTCAACGAGGGGGCGTCGCCGTGCCTCGGCGCCGACCGGGAAGGGCCCACCGCCGTTATCAATTCTGTTTCAAAGCTGCCGAACGAGCGTATGGCGGGCGGTCAGCTTCTCAACATGCGGTTTTCCCCCGGTGCGCTGGCAGGGGACACAAACCTTGAAAAGTTCGCGCGGTTCATCGAAACGGGCAGGCTCAAAAACATATTCCACAACCAGTTTAATATCATTGATTCCGAAACGCTGAAAAAAGCAAAGGAAAGCCCCGGGGAATACCCCGACCTCATGGTGCGGGTCGCCGGGTATTGCGCGTTGTTCACGGCGCTGATGCCGGAAGCACAGGACGCAATCATTGCAAGAACCGAGATGGGTTGGGATTAAACAAATGAATGGCTTGATTTCTAAAATCCAAAAGTTCTCCACCAGAGACGGGCCGGGGATACGCAGCACAGTTTTCGCCGTTGGGTGCCCCTTAAGCTGCAAGTGGTGCGCAAACCCGGAGCTGATTTTAGCGGGTGAAAAAATCTTCCGCCACAAAGACCGATGCACAGGCTGCGGCAGGTGCGCGGCTTTCACGGAATTAGAGGCGCGCGCCGCCGCCTGCTTTCACGACGCGTATGAGCGTGTAGGCGTTACCCTTTCGGCGCGGGAGCTTGCGGAAAAGCTGCTGCGCGATCAGGCGTTTTACGAGCAGTCGGGCGGCGGTGTGACTTATTCCGGCGGGGAAGCCGCCCTACAGGCGAATTTCTTTTTGGAAACGACGGGCATTCTAAAACAGGAGCAAATTCACGTCGCCCTTGACACCTGCGGGCATTTGCCTTGGGAGAATCTTTCGCCCCTTGTACAGGCGGTCGACCTCGTTTTATTCGATGTCAAAGCTATGGACAGCAATTTGCACAAGCAGTACACAGGCGCCGGAAATGAGCTGATTTTAGAAAACGCGAAAAAAATTGCGGACACAGGCAAGGAAATGATTGCCCGGCTAATCATTGTTCCGGGCGTGAACGACAGCGATGAGGATATTGAAGGCCGGTTGGAATTTGTGCGGAGTCTCGGCATTTTGCAGGTTGATCTTCTGGGTTATCACCGGTTGGGCGCGGGAAAATACGCCGCCCTCGGGCTTCAAGACCCCATGGCAAGCACGCCGGAATGTCCTTGCGAAACACTGCGGCGCGCCGCAAAAAAAGCGGCGAATATGGGGCTGGCGGCGTTCATTGGCGGCTAAACTGTTCCGCTATCTTCTGCGGGCAATCACATATTTTGACGGGGTTACGCCAACGCTTTTTTTGAAAACCCTGCTGAAATATTTTGCGTTTTGGTAACCCGTTAGGTTTGCTACGTCAGAAATGGAATACCTGACGTCTAAAAGCAGTTCTTTTGCTTTTTCAATTCTGATATTTGTAAGATAATCCACGATGCTGCATTTGGCGTGCTCGTTAAATAATTTGCTTAAATAAGCGGGGTGGAAGGAAAACTCCCGCGCGATTGTCTCCAAGCCGATTCCTTCGGTATAATGAGAAGCAATATACGCCTTGATCTCTTTTAAAAGCGCCGCATAATAATCTTCTTCGGCGAAAAGCTCAGCCGCTTCGTTTTTTGGCTTAGCCAAAATAGCGGCTGCTTTTTGTATAAGCGCTGAGAACGCACCATAATCTACGGGTTTTAATAAATAGCCCAGCGCCCCCAGGTTAACTGCGCTTTGTGCAAACTCGAAGCGGCTGTGGCCGCTGATAAAAATCACAAGGGCGCCGGAACCTTTTTCACGCAGGTTGCGTAAAAAATCAATGCCGTTCATGCGGGGCATCATAATATCCGCCAGAATCAGATCGGGGTGTAAGGCCATGGCTTTTTCCAACGCTTCCTGCCCGTCAGCCGCAAGCCCTGTCATTTCGCTCCCGTTATCAAGCTTGTTAATCCACAGCTCCATCATGTCGCGCATCCATTTTTCATCATCCACCACCAGAATCTTCATTTGGCGTTCCTCCTTTCAGGGTAATCCTCGCCGTAATGCCGGTATTGTCGTTCTGAATCAGAGCCAAGCCGCTCTCATTGCCGAATAATGCATGTATGCGCGCCTTGACGATGGCAAGGCCTATATGCGTGCGGCCGTTATCTTTTTCAAGGCGTTTGATTTCCTCTTCTGTCATACCCGCCCCGTTGTCATGAATATCTATCGTCACTTCATCGTCGTTTCTATAGACTGCGATTTTGATAAGCCCGTCAGTATGCCAGCCGTGAAAACCGTGCAGGATGGCGTTTTCCACAAGCGGCTGCAAGCTGATAATCGGTATTTTATGGTTCAGGCAGTTTTCGTCGATTTCATACACAACCTGGAACCTGTCGCCGTAACGGTTTTGCATAAGGATAAGATAATCGCGTATATAATCTATTTCCTGCCGGATTGTCACCAGGCTGCTTGATTCCCTGAGCGTGTAGCGCATAAGCCTTGAAAGGGTTTGAATCATTTCAGCGGAAAGAGGGGCGTCCTCCGTTTCGGCGACATAAGAAATGGAGCCGAGCGTATTATATAAAAAATGGGGGTTAATCTGCTTTTGCAGCAGCTTCAGCTCCGCTTCCTTGCGCAGCAGTTTTTCGCTGTATTCACGCGCGGTTAAGGAATTCATTTTTATAATCAGGAACACAATCAACACAGAGAGACCTGCGCCGGCTATTACCAGCAGCGTGATTCCCCTGAAAATCGCCGTATCGTCGTTCATCATATCCTCGCGCGACATGCTGACAATTACCTGCCATCCTGTTCTGTCCGATACGCTTTTGCTCTGAATTTCAAGCGGTTCTTTACCGAACAGAGGCTTTCCTGCGGCGTCAAGGATACGAATGGAGCCTTTTTGCTCCATTTGTATATCGGCCACAAGGCTTTCTATTTTTGAGACGTTTTGCTCTGCGACGATAACGCCAAGCAGCATTTGTGTGCTGTTGTCTGTAATCGCACGCGCCACAGCTATCACCCGGGCATTTTCCGCATTATGCGTATTGATATGCCCACCCATGATAACAGGACGCCCCTTCGCCTCTATCGCATTATGAAACCATTCCTCATCATAAACAGAGGCATATTCATAAGCGCGGCGGTCGCGGTTGACGGAATAGAGCATATCACCGTCCAACCTGTAAATATAAAAAGCGTGGAGTTCTTTTTGGGAACTTAGCAAATTATAAAAATACAGGTTTATTTTTTTTACAAATTCCGAGAAGATGGTATCATACATCGTATGATTCTGAATCGTTCTTTTTATATGGGAGTTGAGCACGTCGTCATAATTCGTGACGAATGTATGCTGCACTAAATCGTAGATATTCCGGTCCATGCTCACAAGTATTTGACCGCTTAGCCGCTCCATGTACGCAAGAGATTTGCGCTCCAGCATATTGGCGTATATCACGAATGAGAGCAAGCCGAAAAAATACAGCAGCAAGGCGCAGACCGTAACCCCAACCGTCAAAATGAAGAACCTTGATTTTTGTATGCTTTGCATTTTTTTCATAGCAATACCTGCAAAATATGACTCCGGCACTTTGTTGCGATATTTAGGCGCCGGAGCAATAAACAATGTTTTTCACATTATATCATAAAATAAACACGTTCTTATGACTATTATTATGTTTTTTGTTAACTTGCAAAAATAATGCACCTTTTCTTAAATAATTGGCGTTGTGTGCCGCGGGTAAATCTGTTATTGTCATATCAAATCCATGTATTATCGAAGGGAGTATACCATGAAAAAATTAGCTATAGTATTGGTTATTGCGCTTACCGCCGTGCTTTTCTTGCCTGCATGTTCGTCGGGCGGATCGCCGGCGCCGGCTCCAAGCGAACCTGCCGCCGCTGCTGAATCTGCCCCCGCGGCAGAATCCGCGCCGCAGACTGAGGCAGCCGCGGTGGAATTGAGCCTTTTAACCTGGGACCCTGACATTCAGGAAGTATGTGCTGAAATAAACAACAAATTTATTGCAGAGAACCCCGGCGTTACCATCTCCGTCGACATCATCCCCGGAGACCAGTACGAGACTGTGCTCAACACCCGTGTATTAGCGGGGGAATCCCCTGACGTGTTCATGTATTTCGGCAGCTCGGCAAATAAAATGATCGCCGATAATTTCTGGGGCAAAGTTACAGATTCAGCCTTTGTCTCGAGGCTCATACCCGGCTTTGACGATTCTGTTTCTTACAGGGGCGACGTTTTCGGTTTTCCGATGAACGCCAGCGGCAACGGTGTTTTCTACAACAAAGACGCCTTTGCACAAGCAGGGGCTTCTGTTCCGGCAACATACGCTGAATTTTTGGAGACTTGTGAAAAACTGAAATCTGCGGGGATTGACCCCATCGCCCTCGGCGGAATAGATGTGTGGCCGATTCAGCATTTTATCGCAAATTTTGTCGCGACATTCGTTATCACGGCCGACCCGGATTACGAAATGAAACGCATAAACGGCGACATCACCTATGCCCAGACGGAATATCCCGCTATGTTTACAAGAATTATGGAGCTTGCCCAAAACGATTATATCGCCAGAGGCTCACTTGGAATAACGCACGACCAATCGGTTGAAAGCGTTGCGAACGGCAGCGCCGCCATGTTATTGAACGGGAGCTGGACCGTGGGCCAGCTGCAGGAAATCAACCCCGATGGAAATTTCGGGTACTTCCCATTGCCAAATGACGACGGCAAATACACAATTACCGCATTTGTCGACAAGGCAATCGGTTTTTCGCCTACATCCGCACACGCTGACGTTGCCCGCAAGCTCGTTGAGTTTTATGCCGAGCCTGCTCAAGCAAAAATGTATCTTGAAGCTGCGCATAGTATGCCAACCTTAACAGACGTAACCCCGGATATAAGCGCAGACGCAAGCGTTGAGTTTGCCGAACGCCTCGCCACGAGCCAGGTGGTCGGGTTCTTCCAGAACTTTATGCCGAACTCCACATACGACGAGGCCACTAAGGGCGTGCAGGCAATCCTTGCGGGAGATACGAATATCAACGCCATTATCGAGAGTATGGACAGAACCTTTGACCAGGACAAAGCGTCTGTCATTCTTCCTGAATAATTCTCACACTATGATGAATCGGCTCCTGCCGGGGCTGATTCATCATTAGACCTCTTGCGAAACCTCTCGCGGCGTCTAGCCATGACCTTTTTCCGCCTGTGCGCACTGCTGGAACCCGTCAAGACACAAGGTATCGGCGAAACCCATCGGCACGCACAGATGAAAAAATTCCACGGCTATTCATCCACGATAGGTTACGCAAGAAGTCTATTTTTATAATGGGAGGGGAGGGGTTTTGATGAATAGAGGCGCTTTCAGACAAAAAGAAAGACTGCTCGGTCTTCTTCTGATATTACCTGCGCTGACGATATTTCTGACGATAACCTATTATCCGCTGATTTTCAGCTTTTTTTACTCGGTGACGGATTTTACCGGTCGAAGCCTTGACTTTAATTTTGTCGGGTTAGAAAACTTTAGAAACGCGATGAACGACAGCCTTGTGAGGGCGAGCATATGGAATACATTTTCATTTGCGCTTTTTACAACCTTGATTGGCAACGCTGTAAACCTTTTGCTTGCACTTGTGCTTGATTCGGGGCTGCGGACAAAAAACTATCTTCGCACCGCATTTTATATTCCATGTCTTTTAAGCCCTGTTATTGTTTCTGCTATTTTTGGAAGCATCCTGCAATATGACGGTGTGCTTAATACATTTTTGAAGACTATCGGGCTTGATTTTCTGGCGCTTGATTATTTCGGAAAAATGAATCTGGCAATGCCCATGCTCATGGCGCTTAACATCTGGCAATGGTGCGGATACGGCGCCATCATATACCTTGCAGGGTTACAAACGATACCCACGGAATATTACGAAGCCGCCACAATAGACGGAGCAGGGGCGTTTGACAAGTTTTTCAAAATCACGCTCCCGCTGTTAATGCCGTCTATCACCATAGTGACCTTTATGAGCCTGACAGGTGGTCTCAAGCTCTTTGATTTGCCATTTATCCTCACGAAGGGCGGACCCGGCAACGCAACGCAGACGATTGGCACTGCAATCTATAAAATTGGTTTTGAATACAACAAAATGGGCTACGCTACCGCTATAGCCGTTCTGTTCTTCTTTGTCATTGCGATACTGGCCATTGCACAGCTTAGGCTTACAAGAAGCCGCGAGGTGGAGCATTGATGGGAAAGAAAAAATTTCGAGTGAATCCTAAGATGACGATATTGGGCGCTATTATGCTTTTTGCATCGTTTGTATCGCTGTTTCCTATTTTGTACGCCATTCTGTCAAGCTTTAAGACGAAGGTTGAGATGGGCGACGTTCTCGCTTTACCCTCCTCGCTGTATCTGGAAAACTATCAGGTGGCATGGGAAAGGTCCGATTTCCCCGCGCTTCTCACAAACAGCCTGTTTGTCACCGTTTTATCTATGTCAATTATACTTGTAATCGGTTCACTGGCAGCCTATCCCATAAGCCGCAACAGCGGTAAGCTGTACGTGTTTTTATACCTGTTTTTTCTAAGCGGCATGATGGTGCCTTTTCAATCCGGCATGATTCCGCTTTACGGGTTGATTCGCAACCTTGGCTTGATGAATACCCGGCTTTCGCTGGTGCTTGTCGCTGTGAACGCTTCGATACCCATAACCATTTTGATTTTTACAGGATTTATCAAAACAATCCCTCGAGAATTGGAAGAAGCCGCCAAAATCGACGGCTGCGGTTATATGAAAACGCTTTTCCGCATTGTTTTTCCGCTTTTGGTGCCCGCCACGGTGTCTGTAATCATTCTCAATATCCTGCCGATTTGGAATGATTTCATGAGCCCTCTCCTGTTTATTTCCAGGGCGGAGCTACGTACCCTGCCCGTGGGTATTTATATGTTCATTGGCGACCGCAGCTCTGACTTCGGGCCGATTTTCGCAATTTCAACGCTTACGCTGATTATACCCGTCGCACTGTTTCTGTCATTGCAAAAATATTTCTATAAGGGCATTACGGCGGGCGCTGTAAAAGGATAACGATTGATTTGAAAGGGGTATAAGGATATGAACACAAGGCAGAGAGTGCATGCAGTACTAAACTATGAAGATTGCGACCGGATGCCGATAGCCCATTTCGGGTTCTGGAATGAGCTTCTTGACAAATGGGTGGCGGAAGGGCATCTGAAACAGGAACAAATTGACGGTTTGGCAGACGGAAATCAGAAAGACAAAGAAGTCGGCGATATGCTCGGCTTTGATTTCAATTATTTCACCACCTATCAGGATTTATCCGGGTTTTCCTCCTTGTTTCCCGCGTTTGAACCAAAAAGGGTAAAGGAATATTCCGGCGGCGCTTATGAATATCTAAATGAAGACGGCGTGATTGTGCTGCAAAAGGAAGGGTTGCGCTCAATCCCCTCCGAAATCGGGCATACCCTTGTAGACAGGGAATCATGGGAAGAACATTATCTCCCCCGCCTGGAATTTAGCGAAGACCGGTTTGACAATCAGATTTTGGAAAAGCTCGCAAAAGAATCCGCCGGGCGCAGCGAGCCGCTGGGATTATATTGCAAAAGCCTTTACGGGCAGATACGCAACTGGCTCGGGGTAGGGGGCATAAGCTATCTTCAAATGGACGACGAGGAGCTTTATGGGGAAATCATTCATACGGTAGGCGAGCTGGTATTTAAAACCACAAAACGGGCGCTTGATTCAGGCGTAGAATTCGACTTCGCGCACTTCTGGGAGGATATTTGCTTTACGAACGGCCCACTGGTAAATCCATCGGTTTTTGCGGAGCTTGTCGGTCCCCATTACCGGCGGATTATCGAATTGATAAAGAGCCGCGGAATCAAAATAATCTCTCTTGATTGCGATGGAGTGATCGACAAGCTGCTTCCAATCTGGTTTGAGAATGGTGTAAACACCATGTTTCCAATCGAGGTTGGCACATGGGGCGCAAGCATTGCGCCGTGGCGCGAGAAATACGGGTGTGAATTGCGAGGTGTTGGCGGCGTAAACAAACACGTCATGTCGTATGATAAATCCGCCGTTAATGCGGAGATTGAACGCCTAAAACCGCTCGTGGCGCTTGGCGGCTATATCCCGTGCCCCGACCACCGGCTCCCGCCCGATACAAAATGGGAGCTTGTGCAATATTACTGTGAGCAAATGAAACATGCGTTTTCATAATAATACTTATAGGAGTTAAAGCTATGCCAAACAAATACGACATTGCCGCATACATATGGCCGGCCTACACCGGCAAGGAGCCGCGCTCCCACATATTCTGGCCCGAGAAAAACGGGGAATGGCAGACCGTCCGCAAGGCGGGACCTAAATTCGAGGGGCACCATTGGCCAAGAAAACCGCTCTGGGGTTATGTTGACGAGGCTGACCCATATGTTATGGAAATGGAGATTGAAGCCGCCTCGGATTACGGCGTTAACGTCTTTATCTACGACTGGTACTGGTACGACCGCCGGCCTTATCTGGAGCAATGTCTAAACGATGGATATCTGAAAGCAAAGAACAATCACAAGGTAAAATTCTACTTAATGTGGGCGAATCATGATGTTCTGTATCTATGGGACTACCGCCTGTCAGACGAGTCTGATACCGTTATTTGGAGCGCTGAGGTGAATCGCGAGGAGTTTGTGCGGCTTTCTGACCGTTTGATTGAGAAATATTTTAAGCTTCCAAATTATTACACGATTGACAACAGGCCTGTATTTCAGATTTATGACATCGCCACTTTTATAAACGGGCTTGGCGGTATGAAACAGGCAAGGGCCGCCTTAGACGATTTTCGTGCGCGTGCCGTTTCAGCGGGGCTTGAGGGGCTGTGGCTGCAAATAACGCTTTGGGGTGACAACGCGCTTAACTTAAGCGGGATTGATGGCAGCGACAAGACAGCGATCCACGAGGCTGTGACCGCTCTCGGATTTGATGGCATGACCCATTATCAATATATCCATTTCGCAAACGTGACACAGGATTACGCCGACGTGATGCCCGAGGTTTTGCGTGAATGGGAACGAGTGGACAAGGCTTATGATATCCCCTATTTTGCGCATGTATCACTGGGCTGGGACAACAACCCCAGACACAAATCCCTCAAGCCGGAAATCATGACGAACTGCATGCCACAGGAGATTGCAAAAGCGCTGAAGGCTGCGAAAGCATATACCGATTCCCACTCCAAACAAGCGCCGCTGATTACAATCAATAGCTGGAACGAGTGGACGGAAACCAGCTATTTGCAGCCGGATGATTTATACGGGTACGGATATCTTGAAGCTGTAAGGGACGTTTTTTTAAAATACGTCCCACAGGGGGAACTTCGCGGTTTTCCGAACTCAATTCGATAACCCATCCATGGATAAGCGGATACATGCTCTCGTTCCTCCGCCCGGTCTTGGCTCAATCTCAAAATGATGTTCAATATTGTTATACAGAAATTTGATGCGGTTTCGTATGTTAACGATACCAACGCCGTGCGCCGCATTCCCTTTTTCACCGCGCCACACGGCGTCCAAACAATCCCGGGTAATTCCGACGCCGTCGTCCTCTACGCAAATATCAATACATTGCGGAACAACCGAATCAATCGAAACCCAAATATGTCCCGGTTTTCCGGCGGGAATAATACCATGATGTATAGCGTTTTCCACCAACGGTTGGATTAGTATTTTAGGGATATTTTCATTGAGAAGAAGGGGATCGCAATTTATTTCAAGCGAAAACATTTTTGGATAACGCACGGAAGCAATTTCGGCATAGGCTTTAACCATTTCCAATTCATCCGATACGGCAGCAAAAATCTCTTTGCTGCCAATTCGCACGACGTTTTGCAAAATCGTAATCAACGCATAAATAAGATCGATAGCTGAATTGCCATCCCCCTCTTCAATCAAATAAACAACTGAATTAAGCGTATTATAAATAAAATGCGGGTGGATTTGGCTCATTAATAAATCCATCTGGATTTCTTTTTTTGCGTTTTCTTCATCAATCATTTGTTGGATATGTTCTTTCAAATCTCCTACAAGCTTATTAAAACAGTCAGACAAAATTTCAAATTCATCGTTTGTATGTTCTTCCGTATGAACGTCTAAATTTCCGTTATAGGCGTCTTGCATTGTAGAGGTAATGCGGTGTACAGGCTCCACTATCGTACGGATTCGCCGTGACAGCAGAAAAATGCTGATTAGCAGAACAAATATATAAAGGCCTACAAAACCGGTCAACAATTGCGTGATAGGACGGTTGAATTCAGATTTCGGAATCGGATGATACAGATTCCAGCCTGCGGAATCCATACGCTCATAAAGCGTAATGGTGTCTTTCAGAAAATAGACGCCATTACGGTGATTTTCGCCTTTTAAATCTTCGGCAAACAGCAATTCGCTGGCAATAATTGTTTGGCCTTCGTCATTAACAATTAACAATCCTTGATAGGAGTTATCAATTTGCAGCATGTTGCGGAACATATAGGTGGGAATGTCAATCATCAGATAATTGTCTTGCCAACCCTGTGACAGAATCTTGTATTTGTAAGCTAAACTCACTACATTTTGAGTACTTCCCAGAACCATGGTTTCGTACTCTCCGGACATGACCGTGCGCTCGCTGCTTTCCGTAAAAGCGGCAAACCATTCCTGCTGCTCCCGGCTGCGAAAATGGTCGCTTAACAGCACGCCCTGATTAGAAAGAGTAAACCCGTCCGGTGTAAAAACTACGATATTCGCAACAAAGGGGTTGAGCGCTATATAGCGTGTTAGTGTTTCATTCGCACGGCTTAAAACAACATATTTATATAATTGAGAATCTTGCCTTGCTTCCAGAAAAACCTCCTGAATATCCGTATCGGTCATGATCTGCCGGGCCGTCATATCGCCCAGCTGCAAAATAATATCTATTTGCTGTATCGCCTGTATGAGTACTTGCCGGTTATTGGCCCCGGCCTGCTCAACCAACAAAGAATGCACATAAATTCCGGTTGCGGTACCGGTAGCCACATACAACAGCGTCAGTAAGGTGATGATGGAAATAAGCAGCTTTTTGCGAATGGTAGTTTTCACGATTCATCCCCGCAAGTTCCCGGATACTCAGTCGGATAGTACCCGGTTTCCTTGTGATAAACCTGACTAAAATAGTGTGTGGAGTTGTAACCGACCATTTCCGCAATTTCATATACTTTATATTCCCCTGTTTGCAGGAGGCGCCGCGCTTCATCCATCCGCACTTTTGTGATGTATTCGGAAATTGCGGTTCCTGTTTCATTTTTAAAAATTTTTCTTAAATAATCCCCGCTGATATTAAACTCCCGCGTTAGTTTTTTTAACTGCAAATCATCTTTCAAGCGCTTATGGATATAATTGCGGATACGCCGCACCTTAAACGACGGGGTTTCTTCCCGAAGCTCAAACTTTGCCATGTTTTGTATTTCTCCCAGATAGATTTCCTTTAGCGATAACAACGTATGCGCGCCGGGGGAAGGCGGCTTCGGCAAACCAAGTGCAAAAATCAACTCATCCAGACGCTTTTCCGAATATTTAAGCGCTTGCTTGTTTCCGGCCAGCAAATATTTATCACTCCATAATGGAACAAGCGCCCGTATCAGGCCCTGTGTGTCCAAAGCTGCAAGACTTTGGTCTACAGCCGCGAATACTTTTTTCTCTAAATGGCGGGGTACGGACATGTCATACTTCAACAAACCAAGAAGCGCTTCACTTGAGAAGAGCAGGCGCGGCAACCCGAACACGCAGTTTTCAGCAGCGGAAAGCATGTCGGTATGAATGCTTTCCCGATATGATTCAGCCGCAAAGCAATGAGTAAGCAGCCCGCCTGTAACATACGGCGGCAGCTTTTCGTTTAACATATTGCACAGGTCCTCAGAGCTCGCCCCGCTTGAAACGCTTCCCACAGCTACTTGCAAGCCATTGATTGCAAAGCTTCCAACGCATTGCATTGCGCCGGAAAGTCCAAGCGCTTCTATGCACACTTCCTGCGATGCCTGCATGTACAAAATGAAATATCGGCTTGCCGGGCTGCTCTCAGGGAAAATTGTTTGAAAAGGCTGTTTTAGAGTTAATACATGGATTAGGGTTTGCCTTTGCTTGCTGTGCCGGGCTTGCCTTGATTCATCCACCGCCGTCAGCACGCCTTTCATCTGCTCCACTATATTGGATTTCCGCAGCTCATGCTTCACCCAATAATTAAACACGCCGATCTCAAGCGCTTGTTTCGCGTATTCAAAATCCTGATAAGCCGTCAGCAGTATAATTTTTGCATAGGGGTTTTTATGCAGCAGTTGTTTGCTGAAATCCAGCCCGTTCATTGCGGGCATCATAATATCCACGAACAGAATGTCCGCCTGAATGCACACATGGTCTTTCAAAGCGGCATTCGCATCCGTGTAAAACGCGGAAACGCAGCAAGACGGAACGCATTCTTCCAGCATTCGTTTCAGATGTTGAATTGCATGGATTTCATCATCTATGATAACAACAGAGCACACAAGAAACCCCTCCCTCGGATAGGCAAAAGTATATCATATCCTATTATATTCTGCTATACTATTCTAACAAATTCACCCGCATTTTATATAAAATAGCCTGATATTGAATTGAAAACCCTTAACATACAAAGCTATACTATGACTAATGGCGCATCAATCTATTTTTATGGTGCGCTGATAATAGGAGGTTTATGATGAGAAAGAAAATTCCAGCTTTATTTCTAATGTTGTGCTTAACCATAATGCCGTTTGCCGGATGCGGCGGTAGCTCCACCGGTCAAGACACAACCGCTCCTGCACCAACAACTCAAAGCCAACCGTCTGAAACCGCCGCTCAGGAAGCGCCGTCCGGTGGAGAAGAAATTACGCTGACAATATGGGATTGGGACGAAGCGCATCTAACCCATATGACTTCACTCTATCGCGAGACAAATCCGAATGTTTCATTTGAAACGCTGATTGTAATGCCCACCGACTTCATGCAGAAGCTTCAAAGCGCTTTGGCCGCCGACATGGATGTCCCCGACATTATTCTAGGCGAACTTCTCTATCGTGGGCGCCTGTTTGAGCTTGGCATTTTAGACGACCTTTCCCAGACCCCTTATCACGTTAACCGAGACGAGATGTTTGATTTTGCGGTACAATTGCAAACCGGGCCAAATGGCGAATTATTGGGAGTAGAACAGCAAATATGTCCTTCCGGTTTTGCATACCGCCGGGATTTGGCAAGAGAGTATTTGGGCACCGACGACCCTGATGAAATTGCCGCGTTAATTCCCACCTGGGACGCGTTTATAGAGCAGGGCAGGAATGTTGTTCAAAAGAGCGGCGGCAGCGTCCATATTTTCCCCGGCATATCCGTTATGGTGTACGAAACATTGAAAGGCCAAAAACCTTCGTCTTATATTGAGGGCAACAAAATAAACCTAACTGAACGGTATTTGCCGATGTTTGAGCTTGCCGCCAGAATGAATCAGGAAAATATTCTGGGCAATCAGGAACGTGAAACCCCTGCATTGAACAGCGGATTTGCAGATGGAACCTTTCTTTTCTTCCCGTGCCCGCCTTGGGCCGCAAAATGGAACATAGCCGCAAGCGACCCGGATGGTAGCGGCAACTGGGGCCTTACCAAGGCGCCGGAAGGCGGGTTTACCCGGGGCGGCACTTCCGTGAGCATCTATTCCGGCAGCCCGAACAAGGAAGCGGCGTGGGATTATGTAAAATTTGTTTACTGTGATGGAGACGGTGTAAAGGAAGCTTTTGAGCAGTTCGGATTCATGACCGGATTCAAAGCGCCCTATCAAGACGCAAACTCCTACTTCTTCACAATTCCCGGTGCGTTTGATGAATTTTTTGGCGGTCAAAACCTTGCCGAATATTATATCAATGAAATTTCTGTAGAGACGCAAGGGCAGGTTCAAACCAGACATGAATCCACCATACATAATGCGTTGTTAGCCGTAGTGGCGCAGATGGCCAATGATAAGAGCATTACGGCGCAGCAAGCAATGGAGCTTTTGAAGCAAGAAACCGCAACCATGATTCCGGAGGCTGAAATAATCTGACGCAAAATGTTTGACGGCTGGAAGCCTCTTGCCAATAAAGGGGCTTCCGCTTTTTTATACAATCAGTAGGGAGCGTGCAATATGCAGCGAATATTAAACATGCGTCCGAGGGCGGCTCAGATTTGGCCCTATCTGTTCTGTATTCCATTTTTGCTGGCCTATATGATGTTTCACTTTTTCCCCACCCTATATTCTTTTATTCTAAGCTTTTACGACTGGAACGGCATCATGGAAAGGTCCTTTGTCGGAGTTCGGAATTATATCGACCTGTTTACAAAGGACACCATGTTTCTCAGGTCACTGAAGAATACTGCAATTCTGATGGGGTTATCTACTCCAATTACCGTGATTTTGGGGCTCTTTCTGGCCAATTCGCTTTTTCATATAGGGAAAGGACGCATGGCATATCAGACAATCAACTTTTTCCCTTATATCACAACCCCGGTTGCAATCGGATTTATTTTTTCCTATATGTTTGACTGGCAATTCGGCTTTATCAATCAAATTTTTATTCGGGTTGGCCTGTTCGGCGAGCCTTACTTCTGGCTGCAAGACCCGTGGGCTTCCCGCATGATTGTAGTTATTATGATTGTTTGGCGGTATTTGGGGTATTATATGACGCTTTATCTGGCCGCGCTCACCGCGTTGCCGCAGGATGTTTACGAGGCGGCAAAGGTAGATGGCGCGAACAGATTTATCATGTTTTTCCGTATCACAGTACCATTGTTGCGAAATATGACCATATTTCTGCTGCTAACTTCAATGATTGGCGGATTACAAATGTTCGAAGAGCCGTTATTGCTGTTCAGCGGCTGGGCGAATATGGGCAACGGCGCCATGGGCGGCCCTGACAACGCGGTATTGACTACCGTGTGGAAATTTTACAATGACGCTTTCCGATTGGATTCACGTTTGGGGTATAGTTCCGCCATTGCATATTCGCTTTTCGCTATCATTGCCGCCGTATCATTTTTAGCGTATCGTATTGCACGTAGAAAGGGGGGAACCGAATGACGCAAAAGCGAAGCTGGGCCCCTTATATCGGTCTGGCCATCATCACTGTCATTATGTTTATACCCCTTTACACCGTGTTCGTTATGGGAACATATTACAGCGAGCATATTTTCCGCGGCGGATTACCGTTGTGGTTCAGCAATTATTTCCTCGAAAATCTAAAAGTCGTACTTGGCAACAATTTTATACAAGCCTACCTGAATTCGTTGTTTGTATCAGTAGCTTCAGTGCTTCTCAGCGTGACGGCGTCAGCCTTGATGGGGTTTGCAATCGCAAAATACAATTTTAAACTTAAAAATTTTTTCTTTGTTTTTTTAATGATAACGATGATGATACCCAACCAAATTACAATCATCGGATTTGTCCGGGAAATGCGCGCTTTCGGAATGCTCGGCACTCTCTGGCCATTGGTCTTTGTCTGGATTGCACATCCTTTCGGCGCTTTCTTTATGACGCAGTTTATCAGAGATTCAGTGCCCACGGAGGTAATGGAAGCTGCGCGGATTGACGGGTGCTCCGAACCGGGTATCTTTTTCCGCATTGTACTGCCCTTTATCCGGCCTGCACTGCTCACGGTGGCATTGCTGGTATTTCTTTGGTCATGGAACTCTTTTATGATTCCGCTTATTGTCATAAACAGACAGGCGCTCTATACCATCCCCTTGATGGTATCCACCCTTTCCACAATGTTCCGTACTGATTACGGTGCGATGATGTGTGCGCTTTCGATTTCTGTATTGCCGATTATCTTGGTGTTTTGTATTTGCTCCAAGAATTTTGTGCAAGGAATCGCGAACGGCGCCGTAAAGGGTTGAGAAATATATTCCGGAGGTAATTTTCTATGATAAACCAGCAGGACCGAACCGTGCTGCGGGAGCTTGCAAAAAAGCAGTTGGCGTATGCAAACTCACAAAAAAATTTGGATATCATTGATGAGTGGCGGCGCCACGCGGCAAGAAAACCCGGCAGGCCGATGGTGCATATTGAAATCGATACCTTTCAGCATGAAATCATTGAACCCAGGCTGTGCTGCTCGGAAGAAACATCACGTCAATTGGAGCGCTTAATCTATCATACATTTATCAATCAGGAGCTTTTTGGCGACGACAAACCAATCCCGCCTTATTTTCCGATAGAGTGGAAAGGCGATTTCCGATTGTTTGGCTATGAAATCACTCGAACGAAGGCGCAAGGAAGCGTCGGCCATCAGTTTAATCATGTAATCGGCGACTTGGAAGAGGATTTTGATAAGCTGAACCTAACGGAATCTGGAATTGATGTTGCGGCGACAGAACAATTCAAGTCCATCGCAGAGGATGCCTTTGGAGATATCCTGCCCGTCAAAATGGTGCAGAATTGCCTTTATGCCGTTCCTACCCAGCAAATTGTACATCTGATGGGAATGGAGAATATGTATATTGCGATGATGGACTACCCTGAATTGTTTTCCCGGATGATGATTCGCGCCGCTGATGACTATATTGCATGGTTCAAGAAGCTTGAACACGGCGGATACCTGCTCCCGGCCCATTCTTTTGAGACATTGGGGCAGGGAAGTTTCTGCTTTACGGATGAACTGCCATATGAGGGGAAAGTCACAACAAATAATGTATGGGGGTTTCTCGATTCACAGGAAACGGTAAGCATATCGCCCGATATGTTTGCAGAGTATATCCTACCATGCTACCGAAAAATTGCCGATTGCTACGGGCTGCTGTCATATGGCTGCTGTGAACCTGTACATACGGTTTGGGAATGCCTGAAAATCATGCCGAATATGCGCAAAGTATCAATCTCGCCTTGGTGCGACGAAATTTATATGGGCGAACAACTGCGCAAATCCAACGTCATATACCATCGAAAGCCAAGCCCAAATTATCTCGGGGTGGATGCCAAGCTGGATGAGGAGGCAGTACATTCCCACATTATGCAAACGCTTCACGCGGCTGCCGGCTGCACGTTGGAAATAACGCAGCGGGATGTATATACCGTCCATGGCAATCCGGCGAAAGTGCGCCGCTATGTAGAGATAATCCGGAAATGCGTGCAGCAGGGATGGAATCCATAAGAATTTACGATACGGCTGCGTATCGGATAATAGGAGGTTCGATGAATAAAATGGCCGGTTCTTTCACCTTACCCGGCGAGCTGCAGCAAACCTTACTGTTTAGGCGACGCTATGAGAAAAAGATTATGCGAAAAGTCCGGGTCAAACCGGTTGCTCCAGTTGTAGTATAACCGCTGGAACGAAATCACGGTATACCCGTCCTGATTGTGGTCGGTAGTATCATACGGGTCGGCTACAATCAGCACGTCGTTGGCCTCGATTTCGTCGCCCATATCGTCATAGCCGATAATGATGCGCCAATGCCCGCCCCAGTCGTCGTCCCCGAAGATGACCGGCTTGCCTTCCTTTAAGCTGTTTATGATCAGATTTTTCGGAGCCTCGGCGGGGTCGTCCAAATCGTATGTGGAATAAATTTCCCACTCGCCAAGGCTTTCAAGCATTACGATTAAATCCTTCAGCATGGATTCGATTTTTTCTTTATCTTCCCGAAGCTCATACCATTCCCTGTAGTTTTGGCCCTCATACATCCCGTAATATTCAAGAAGCATAACAATACAGGCCGGGCCGCAGGTCAGCTCGGTCGTCTGCTGGAACGTTTTGAAATTTTCCAGTATCGTCAGGCTGCCGCCGGACTTCATGTTATAAAAATCAATCTGGGGATAATAAGGCGAGCCCTGCACGTCAAACTGACGGTCGATACCGGCCGGGCCCTCTAAAACGACGCCGGCCGGATAAGGTATCTTATGTTCGTTTTCATAACCCGGGGCGCTTTGTTTTTCCGTGCCGCAGCCCACGAGAAAAATACATACGCAGAATAAACACACGATGAACCTTGCTATACTTTGTACGCTATTAACCTCCTATTTCCATCATTTTATTTTATAGGAAACGTGAAATAAATATCGGGATACGGCTCATCCGCTAACGTATAATGCCACCATTCCTCGTCATATGGTAAAAACCCCGCCTTTTCCATCGCGTTTTTGAGAATCAAGCGGTTGTTTGCCTGTTCCTGCGTAATAAGCCCGGTTCCGTGGTGTGAAGCGAGCCCGAAAAAATCAAAGGGTGAGCCCATATCAAGCTCCTTGCCCGTCAGCATATCGATAAGGGTCAGGTCTATCGTGCTGCCCCTGGAATGCCCTGAGCGCTCCATAATATATTTATCGGGGATAATACGGTCTTTTTCTATGTCAGGGTAGAAGTATTCCTTTGTCAAAACATCGTTTTCGTCCGCCGCCCAGCGCACGAAATGATCGACCGCACCCTGCGGCCTGTAAGCGTCGAATACCTTTATCGCATACCCCTGCGCCCGCACATCGTCATTGGCCTGTTTCAGCGCCGCCGCCGCGGACTCGCTTATAATGGCGACGGGTGCGAGATAATCGTCAACGCGGGCGCCGACAAAGTTATATGTGCTGTAGTAACGTATCTCGAGAATGATATCCGGCACGGCGTCGGTTACATAGATAAAACCGTCTGGCAGAGCGTCTGCGCTTTGCTTATCCGCAAGCCCTGCGCATCCCGAAAACAGCAGCAATACAGCCGCTAAAACCGCTGACAATACCGCGCGATTACATATACCGGGTGTTCTTTTTGCATTTCTTTTCCTGTTCATACAGATTCTCCTTAATTTTATTTAAATAGACACAAATATGATAGCAAATATTTTCTTGGACATGTAATACCTATGGCGGTATAGTTGCGGAATTTTATTGACTGTATTTTAATTTTGTGTTATTGTTTAGTCAAAACAAGTAATGGCGGTCGGATTATTAAGATGGAACAAACGGCATTAAAGGCGCAGGCTCCGAGAACCACGCTCATGAAATTATTGGATGACCTTGTTGAAAGACAGATTATATATATGCACGCGCCGGCCGGCTTCGGCAAGACGGTGTCCTCTTCTTTGTGGCTGGAGCACAGGGAAAGGCTGGCGGGAATAAAGCGGTCATGGATCAGCCTTGACGAACACGACAACAAAACGGCCGAATTTTGCAAGCGGTTTGTATCCGCCCTTTCGGGTCTTCAGCCTGAAAATACCGAATTGAGCGAGCTTGCGGCGCACCCGGTTTTCAACACGGCCCCGGTCGAATTTACATTGCACGCCCTGAGCGCCTTTTCGGATCTGCAAGATTCGTGCATTTTCGTTCTTGACGATCTGCATATCATAAAAAATGAAGAAATCCTTAACCTGCTGCCGGTTTTGTTCAAGAGGCTGCCCGACGCCTGCAGAATCCTGCTTCTCAGCCGCGCCGCGCCGCCGGACAGCTTTTCCGAAATGATGATGAAAGACGGGATCACCGTTGTGGACGCGGAGTATTTACAGTTCACAAGCGGGGAAATAAAGATATTTTTCAGCAAAAACGGGCGATTCATTACAAGCAAGCAAGCGGATGAAATCTTCGCGTCAACCGGCGGCTGGGCGATCGGTATCCGCGCCCTGCTGCTGGCGGAGGAAAAATCTTATAACATTAACCTGACCGGGCAATATCTTGAGAATTTTATTAAAACCCATGTATGGGAGCGGTGGGACGTCCTCATCAAGAGCTTTATGACGCTGGTATCCGTGGTGAAGGAGCTGACCCCGGAGCTGTGCGAATGGCTTGTAGCGGACGAAAAGACACTTCAAAAGGCGTCCGGCGCGGAAATCCTGTCGGGGCTCGCGCGGGAAAACGCATTTTTGAGGGAGACCGGCAGAAATACGTACCAGTTTCATGATTTGTTCCGCGATTTTTTGATAAACATGCTGGAACAGGAGGGCGGCGAACAGGCGGCTGCCGCGCAATGGAACAGGGCGGGCGATTATTATTTCGGCAAAAACGACTGCTACCGCGCAGTGAAGTGTTATCTAAAAGGTAAAAACGACAACGGCGTTGCGAAATCGCTGTATAGCATGTATGATTACAACTCCCATTACGCATCCATCGAGGATACGCTTTACACCGTTCGTTTATCGGTCAGCGATTCACTTGTGGAAAAACACCCGTTCCTGCTGGAGGTTCAGGCATGGGCGGCTTTCGTGGAAGGGCGCGCCGATGATCTGGAAGGTTTTTTGGACCGGTACTACAAGATGTTTTCGAAAATTGTTTTGCAAAACCCCCGTTCGGCTATTATTGTGATGCTTCTGCGTTGTATGGACTACAGAAACAGCTTTGTCCATTTGTTAAAAACAATACGCATGGTCCCTTTTAAAGGAAGCGTCAAGGCCTACACGCCGAGCATAACGCACAGCATGCCTTTTTTCCACCGCTCCAGCAGGGATTTTTCCGACCTTGCCCTTGATACCGATAAAAACATATTGCTTGCCGAGAAAAGCTTTGGCGTGATCATCGGCACGGAATTTGCCGTTATAAAAGAATGTCTTCACGCAGGTTTCCATTACGAAAGGGGGAACCTGGACGAAGCATGCGCGCACGCCTTGTCGGCCTGCGCGAATATACCCGAGAACTGTTCCGCGGAGATTTGGTTTTGCGCCATGATGATTTTGGCCTCCGCGCTGTTTGCAGGCGGCCAGAACGCGGAAGTTGAAAAGGTTTTAGATAATGTAGAAGAAATGATTGATCGCGACAAAGCCTTTTATCTGAAGCCTAACCTGCGGGCTTACCTGTTCAGGCTCAAATTGACCGGCGGCGACAAGGAAGCGGCTAAAGAGTGGCTGAAGGATAATAGCGGCGATATTTGCGAACATCTTACATTTTTTAAGTCATACCAGCAGTTCACAACCGCAAGGGCGCATATTGTCACGGGGAATTATAACCACGCGGTGTTGTCGCTTCAAAAGCTGCTTCAGCTAAACGAGCGCTACAGGCGCACGCTTGATATCATAGAAGCCCGTATCCTGCTTGCCATCGTGTATTGGAAAAAGGGAAGAGGCGGGCAGCCCGTTGCGATTGACTTTTTAGAACGGGCGGCTGCAATGGCATTCGAATACGGATATACCCAGGTGTTCGCAAACGAGGGCGCGGAGCTTTCCAGTATGCTTCACAGGCTGCAAAAACGCGCCGTTCAAGCCGACTACCAGGGCGGCGTTCCAAGCGCGTTTTTAAAAACGCTGTATGTCGCGGCGGTTTCCGGGTCTAAACGTTCAAAAGGGCTTACAGGCGGCAGGGCTCCTGAAAACCTTTCATTTACGGAAAAGCAAAAGACGGTTATGCGCCTGATGTGCGAAGGCTGCAGCAGAAATGAGATTGCGGAAAGAACGGGGCTAAAGCCAAGCGGCGTAAAATCGCATGCCGAGCTTATTTACAGAAAGCTTGACGTTGTGAACAGCATTGAGGCCGCCTTGAAAATCAAGGAGCTTGGGTTATTGTCCGAAAAACAGGAACAATAGGGTAGACGCCAAAAAGACTGGCCTGCGGGATACTTGCAGGCCCATTTTTGATTGTCAAAGAATTATTTCAAAATACCCCCCATGGCCACTTTAAAATGATGATGCATTTATTGTAAAATTTATAATCAGGAGTACTATATGCTGTAGGCGCTAACTGTATTAGCCCGCAAAACATCTAAAGGAGAATAAACGGATGAGAACACGCGAAAAACCTTCAAGAATCCTGTCGTTGGCCCTTTCCCTTGTGCTGGCTGTTGGCATGGCGACGGCGGGCGTGACCGCGTTTGCCGAAGAACCGGGGGGAACACCTGTGGCGACGCCCGGGCAAACAGAGAAGGAAATGGGCATAGCCATGGCTTCGGAAGAGATTGGTATGTTTTCTGGAGAACCGGATGTGATAACCATCGACAAGGCGGTCGAGCATAAATGGTCAATTGAACGTTCGGGCAGCCTCGACTTCGAACCCAAAACTATATATATTGTGATTGATGATGATCACGCTAACCCTCTTGTGCGGCATGAAGATTTGATTGAGGGTGATGTGGTTTCATTCGACTTAACTTATGACGGAACTACAATCGGTGCAGGCGAGGCCGGGCTTTATGACGATGGCGGTGGTGTATTCTCCATTACATATTCGTTTGAGTTTAACGAAAACTTTTTCGATTTTGTAATGGAACTTGATGAGCCCTCCTCTTTTGAATTCCAAATATTTCATGGGGAACTCTATAAACTCACATATATCATAAAAGTTATCAATTCCGACTGCCCCTGCGCGTGCGAAGAGCCGTGCCCGATTGACTGTGACTGCGGCGAGCCCGAGCCCGAGCCCTGCCAATGCGAGGGCCCGTGCCCGATTGACTGTGCCTGCGGCGGCGCCGGCTGCGAGCCCGAGCCCGAGCCCTGCCAATGCGAGGGCCCGTGCACGTTTTACTGTGTCTGTGGCGGTGCCGGCTGCGAGCGCCAGCCCAAGCCCGAGGAGCCGAAAGACCCCGAAGAGTTCGAAGGCAAAGACATGACGTATACCTTTAATGTTGGGTTTGATACGCTTGGGAAGGGCTCGGACATTATGTTCGGAAAAAAAGGCGACGAGTTGACAGAGCTTAAATTTGTCAATATAGATGAAGAATATAAAAAAGGCCTAACGGGTTACGGCAGCTATCAGCACCCGCGCCAGCTTGGCGACGTTGAGCCTTCAAACAGCATCAGGGTCACGTTGTTCAGCGCGTTTTTAAGCTCTCTTCCAAATGATACATACTTGCTTGAGGTCTGGGTCGACGGCATACCCTTTGCGTCAGGGCCCGACATTATCGTGAATCAGTCTCAGCAGAACGGAAGCAGATTCAGCTCGCGGTCGTCAGGTTCATCCGGTTTTGCAATATCCGCGACTCCCGCGCCCGCCGTCAGATGGCTGGAGCGGGGCCCGGCGGCGTCACTAGCCGGCGCTTCAAGAAATGAAAACCGGGATTATGTCCGCACAAGGCACAGCTACAAATACGGCGTGCGCGGTAACGCATGGGACAGATTAGCGGGACTGCGGTATGAACACGATACCATGAGCGGCGGTGCGGTTCAGGTGCGTTTGTATATAGACGACCCGGCGGGGATAAACGAGGATATACTGGTTTCAGGTTATGTCGGCGGCGATGAAGTAAACGCGGTTTTAAACCGTTTTGATAAGTTTTTTGTAAACAAGACGAGGGTTGTCCGGTTCGACCATACCGGTTCATGGGGGCGGGCGGTGCGCGTCGCCGCGAGGGCGCCGATGCTTGACGGCACCGGATTTGACGCCGAAAACCTGTACTTCTACAGCTACGACAGGCAAAGCAATAAATATAGGCGCATAGAAAACCCGGCGCACAGAATAGACAAAAACGGCTACCTGCATTTTACAACGGAGGTTGCAGGGGATATCATCATAAGCGACGGGGCGCTCCAGCGGAGATAGCGGGATATCCGCGGCAGGAGGATAACGCATAGCGGCAATAAAAACAAGCGGCTGTTTTCAGCCGCTTTTGTTGTGGACACAGCCTCTAAGGCCGCCCTAGACAATATCTTTTATCATGTTGCCCAGGATGGTTTACGTTAAAGATCATTCGTGTTATTATTAAAGTAAAAATATATAAACAGGGGGAACAAACTTCATGAAATCTCGTATTTTTAACGGGACGAACGGTATGGAGCGCATACTGGATGAAACTGAAAGCTTCGGGGCTTCCCGCGGGCTTCCCGCCGCAAGCGCCATAAAGCTTCGCCTGCTGGCGGAAGAGATGATGGGGCTGACCGTCCGGCTGTTTGAGGATTTGGAATATGAGTTTTTTATAGAAAACGAGGGTATGCGCTTTACGGTCAAGCTGAGCGCGAAGACGCTTGTCAGCCTGAAGCAGAAGGATAAAATCCTATCGCTGTCCAACAGCGGGGATAACGCCGCCACGAAGGGAATCCTTGGAAAAATTAGCGGTATATTTCAGGATATGCTCATCGTATCCCGCGAGCCCGCCGATGATTTGTCCCCTGTGCCTGTCACATACGACGGGATTGGCGACTTAATGTATTTTTCCATGTCGGAATACCGCAACTGGCTCAGCGACGAGGCGGCGGAGGATCAATGGGACGGAGTTGAAAAATCCATTATCGCGAATATTGTCGGCGACGTTACCGTCGGCGTGAAAAACAACAGGGTAGAGATGGCTGCGGTCATTGAATTCTAGATTTGCCGGACCAAAACTTTTGAGGGGTTGTATTTTGTGCATGCATTTGAATTTATTCTGATCCTTTTGGCGTCGGTGATGCTTTCCAGCCTGATTAACCGTTTTATACCCGCGTTGTCCGCCCCGGTTGTGCAGATTATTTTAGGCGTTTTCATCGCCCTGATTCCGTTCGGGGCTTTCGGATTTGAGTTTGAATTCGAGACGGAGCTGTTCTTTGTTCTGTTTATCGCGCCTCTTATTTTTTATTCGGGGATGATGTTTGATAGAAAAACGATGGCCGAGCTGATAAAACCTATACTTGCTTCGGCGTTCCTGCTGGTTTTTATCTCGGTAATAACGTTGGGGTATTTTTTACATTTCCTTATTCCCGCGATTCCCTTGACGGTAGCTTTTGTTCTTGTCTCCGCGCTCAGCCCGACGGACGACGTCGCCGTGGACGCGGTAGCAAAACGCGCTGCCGTCCCGGATAAAATCATGACTATTTTATCCGGCGAGTCGGTTATTAACGACGCCTCAGGCATCGTGTGCTTCCAATTTGCCATGATCGCCGCGACAACAGGCGTTTTTTCATCGACGCGGGCGACGGGGCAATTTCTTTTAGTGGGGCTGGGCGGCGTTTTTATCGGACTTGCCGTTATCGGGCTGAAATATATTCTGGTAAGATGGCTCAGGCGCATCGGCATTGAAAACTCCACGCTGCATATCCTGATTGTCATTTTAACGCCCTTCATTATCTACATGATCGCGGAGAGAATCCCGGTAAGCGGTATCGTAGCCGTATTTTCGGCGGGAATCGCCCACTCGCTTGCGCAGGATAAATTTAATCCGGAGGTCGCAAGCTTACATATCGCGCAGGAAAGCGTATGGAATGTCCTGACGTTTTCACTTGAGGGGATTGTTTTTATTTTACTGGGAACACAACTGCCGGGTATCTTGCAAACCTTCGGGGACGACCGGCACGCGATAGGCGGATTTCAAATCATGGGCGGTATATTTGCGCTGACGCTCGCTTTTGCGGTTACCCGCTTTATATGGTGGGTTTTGACAGTCCGCCTGAAAACATACCAAACACCCGACGAGCCTATCCGTAAAATCAGGGCGGGCGCTATTTTCAGCCTTGCGGGGGCGCGTGGAACGGTAACGCTTGCCTGCGTGCTGTCGGTTCCGGCGGTGCTTTCGGACGGCAGCGCTTTCCCCCAGCGCGATTTGATTATCTTGCTGGCAAGCGGGGTGATAGTCTGCTCCTTGCTTATCACGAATTTCCTGCTGCCTTTGGCTACGAAACGGCAAACCGAAGCAACAAAGGTCGAAGCGGACCGGGAAGTATACGGGGAAATTATCCGAGGGGTCATTGCAAGGCTTATCTCCGAAGCAACGGACGAAACCCGCGGAGAAACGGCAATCATCATAAGACACTACAGGGAGCGCGATATTATGCCGCAGGCGCGCGGGGCATACCGCCATAAAATAAAAAAGGCGGAAAAAGAGCTGCGGGAGCAAATTTTCCTGTGGGAAAAAGAGAACACGCAGGCTATGCTTAAAGACGGCAGGGCTGACAAGGCCGCGGCCAGATATTTTCTTGAACGGCTGGAAATCATTACGCGGGCGAGAAAGCACGGTTATCTTAAAAAGGTTGTGCGGCTCTTAAGGCGCCGTCGCCCGGACATTGCCGCGCATCATAACAGGGAAAGGGTGGAAGTGGCTTCCGCGGCAATTCGGAACGGCGCTGCGCCGGATTTCAACAAGCCCGAATATCTTGAGCGCATAAAAACCATCGAGGAGAACTTCGCGGTCATCCGAGAAGCCAATACGAGGTATGTTTTGAATCGGCTAAAGAGCGTAAAAACCGCCGAAAACAGCGCTGTTATCGAAAGGCTGATTTCCTTTTATGAGTTATCCCATGAATTAGCGGCGGCAATCCGCCAAAGCCGCGCCCAACAGCCTGTTGATCCCGTGCCGCACGATTCAAAGGAAGAGGAAAGCTCACTCCTTGAGGTTGCAAGGAAGGGTATCAGGATCGAGCGCGGGCTGATTCAGGAAATGTTCGAGTCGGGACGCCTGACAAGGGAGGCGGCGAAGGAAATGCGCGCGAATATCACTGCTATGGAAGCAAGGATAGGCGGCTTGAGCGGGTGATCAGAACCTGTGTGCAGGATCCAAAGGATGAACGTTGAGCGGCGCTGAATACGGGTTTTTATCCCATCTCGGTAATCCGGCCTGTTCCCGGGGCAAAGAGCGGGGAATGTCTTTTGACATATTCGGCGAGCGCCTCGTCGGCGGCGCCAAGCTCGTAGTCTATGGGCAAGCCGCCAAGCATTGTATAATAATCGCCGCCTGTCATTACATAACTGGAGCCGGCAAGCGTAATCCTCGTCTCGTCGTCGTCCAGCGACAAGGGGCTGCCATCGTCCAGGGTGATGGAACGTATACGTTCCCCTGCGGCCGCGGCGGGGTAATAGCGAAAGCTGAAACCGGATATTTGCAAAAACCGGCCCTGGGCCGACTGCTCGTGGTCGATGTTCCCGTTTTCGTCCGTTATAATGCCGCTTACTCCGTTCTCAAGAATCTCACGAAGCAGGGCTGGAGTGACGGTTTTTACCATCAGCGTGTTGCCGAATGGCAGGACGCTGATAATATCGCCATTTGTGATAACGCCCGGCAGGATGTCGGCGCGTATGTCGCCGCCGTTGGCTATCGCGATGTCGGCGTCTGCGGCCTGCCGGTACGCGTCGGCTACGAGGCTGCCAAGCGGCATTTCCTGCGTGCGCAGGCCAGGCGCCCTCTCGCTTGACATCAGGGCTTTTGATTCGCCCACGGGCTTGCCCAGCAACGCCTCCAGATTCGCCGTTATATCCGATAACATAGCCGCAACGGTTTCGTCCGGCGCCGTGCCCCGCGTTTCCTCAAAGCCGATAAGCGACGCTGTTTTGGAGGTGATTTCGCCGTTTTCAACCGCGATAACCATCTTGCCTAAATTGTTCCCATGATTACCCGCCTGTACGATAAGCGCCCCGTTTTCCGTTATTCCTTCCGGCAGCTCGGTGTGGCTGTGCCCGTCTATGATCACATCGATTCCGGACGCCTCCCGTGCAAGCTGTGTCGAGAGCGTGCCCGCGTCCGGATCGCTTCCCAAATGGCAGACCGCCACGATTACATGAGCGCCCTGTTCACGCAAAAGACCGACCATGTCGCGCGCGACCGTTACCGGGTCTTCAAATACAAGCCCGCTCACATACCCGGGCATAGCCAGGTGCGCCGTCGCCTCGGTAGTCAAGCCGAATATCCCGAGCAAAACGCCGCTCACCTCAATGATTACCGCGTCGTCTAAGAGCAGCGAGCCGTCCTTTGTGACGTTTGCCGCGAGAAAGGGGAACCCGGCGGCGGCGCGAAGCTCTTCAAGGCGCTCCCAGCCGTAATGAAACTCATGGTTGCCTACGGTCATGGCGCTGTACCCGGCGGCCTTCATCAGCACGGCGATATCCGCGCCACGGCTGAGCGTGGCAACCGGCAAGCCGTGCAGCGTATCGCCGGCGTCCAGCAGAATGGAGCCCGGGGTTTCTTTATGTATCGACGCAATCCGGTCAATGCCTATTATATCTTCATCGTTGCCCAACACGCGGCCATGTGTGTCGTTTGTATGAAAGATGACAATCTCCGCCGTCGGCGCTGTGCCGGGAAATTTCACGCAGCCGGCAAGAGCCGAAGACAACAGCGTTAAGATTAACAGAATATGTAATATTCTATATTTTTTAGTCATTCCTTGACGCCTCGTTTCTTGCTTACAGTCTTTCTTTTATGCTTTTCCAGTTGGATGTCGCGAAAAAGCATGTATGCGCGTCTTCGAGCATTTCACCGAAAGCTTTCGCGGAAACCGTAAAGAAAAACCTGTCATTATCAAAGTGAACTCTGGAAAACGAGTCCACATTTCCGATTACCGCTCTTGGTTTTTCCCTCTTCAATTCTCCCAGCGGGATCCTAAAAATCGAGGCGCAGCCTGAACACAGGGGAGCTATGACATTGTCGTATTCACCGGTCCGGTATGAAAACAACTGAATCAGCCCCGAAAGCTGATCGCAATTTGCGTAAAATGAAATTAACGATGCAGCATCGCCCGTCTCATACGGCTTGACTATGATATGCCCGCAACCGTTAAGCACGTCTTGTGGCTGCATATCTATCATGCTTTCAGCGATTTCCGGGCTTTTTTTGATTCGTTCGCCTTCCGGGAAGCCTTCCCCGGCGCCGTTTGAAATAAAATTACCGAAGCCGCCCTTGATATCCGGCAAACGATCGCAAAAGCCCATTCCTCTTTTTGCGCCGGGGCATGACAGCTTATGACCGCCGAAGCACAGCGTTTCTCCGTTCAGGGCGCGTTTCAGCAATGACAATGTACAGAAGCCGCCTTCCGGCCTGTCCGGCGGGGCTTCGTCGTTTGTCAGGATTATTGACAAAGCATTTCCCGCCAATTTCAGTTCGTCCAGCAGTTTGTTTACGGTCATTAACGGTATATCGCCCATTCATAAAACCTCCATTTTTTGTTTTCGTCATTTCTGGCGTCCACACACCCTAACCCTTTTTGCAGACAAGCGATATTTTGCATTCGCCGCCGTCTTGCTCAAAACTCATATCGGAGCTAAGGCCGCGGATAATGTCAGCGGAAAGGCCGCCGCTTTTCCCGACGATGTCGTTTTCGCCGCCGTAGGTGAAAACCAGTCTCAGGCTGCCGTCTTTTTCGGAATAATCCAGCTGCAGCCCGGCATGGTAGCCAAGCTTGATGCACCGCGCGTATTCGTTGTAAAGGCTAAGCAGCTCCTCAGTTAAAAGAATCGCGTTGCCGGTCATTCTTTTGGAGATAATATGCTTTTCGCAAAAACGCTCAATCTCGCCGTTGAGCGCGTATAAGTCAAAGAAGGGCGAGGTAATCTTGCGGGATAAGCTGCGCACCCGATTAATAAATGCCTGTGTTTTCGGCTTTTGGGGCCGGTCGAAGATATCCTCCGGCGTGCCTTGCTCGTATATGCCGCCCTCGTCCATGTAAAACACGCGGGTAGAGGCGTCGCGGGCAAAGCCCATCTCATGGGTTACGACCAGCATGGTCATGCCGCTTTTCGCAAGGGAGCGTATGACTGCCAGCACCTCGCTGACCATTGTGGGGTCAAGTGCCGAGGTAGGCTCGTCAAACAGGATCATCTCCGGCTCCATTGCAAGGCAGCGGGCGATGGCCACGCGCTGCTTCTGCCCGCCCGAAAGCTCGTCGGGATAGCTGTTTATCTTTTCCAGCAGTCCTACCATGCGCAGGTATTCCGCCGCCTTTTCCTCCGCCGCCTCTTGGCTTGCGCCGAGCAGCTTGACGGGGCCGATCGTCAGGTTTCGCATGACCGTCAGATGGGCGTATAAATTAAACGACTGGAACACCATTCCAATCTTGCGGCGCAGCAGGGGGGCGTTCGCTTTCTTCGCCGTGATGTCGCTGCCATTTAGGAGGATGCTCCCCGAATCCGGGCGCTCAAGCAGGTTGAGACAGCGCAGGAAAGTGCTTTTGCCGCATCCGGAAGGGCCGATGACGGATATTACGTCGCCCCTGTTTATCTCTACGCTTACGCCGTCGAGGACGGTTAGGCTGCCGAAGCTCTTTTTGAGATTCTTTACAACAATCATAATTTCACCCTCCCGAATTTAGGGTCAACGCGCTTTTCAATGTATGTAAGCGACAACGACAGCAGCCACGAGATTACAAAGTACAGCACAGCCACCATAATCAGCGGGAAGAACGCCTCCATCGTGCGGCTGCGGATAATGTCGCCCGCTTTTGTAAGGTCCTGTACAGCAATATACCCAACCACCGACGTCATCTTTACAAGCGATATAAACTCGCCTTTATACACGGGCAGTATCAGCCTTGCCGCTTGCGGCATGATAATATAGATAAACGTCTGCAACGGGTTGAAGCCTCCGGCAATACCGGCCTCGCGCTGGCTTTTGTCCACGCTTTCTATGCCGGTGCGGAACATCTCGGCCACATATGCCGCGAAGTTCATCCCAAAAGCGATCGTCGCCACCAGAAACGTGTCGATGTCGACCGACGCGAACACGATGTAGTAGATTACCATCAGCACGACCAGCACAGGTATGCCGCGCAATATGGATATGTATGCCTTTGCAATCTCCCGTATTGCGGCGTTTTTCGCCATACGCATCGCGCAGATCAGCCCTCCCAGCACGGTGCCGAACACGAGGGCCAGAAGCGACAGGACGACGGTGACGCAAAGCCCGTTTAACACCAGCATGTAACGCCGCTCCAGTATGATGTTGCGGTAAAAGCTTTCTTTCAGCCCTTCAAGAAAAGCGATAGCAGCGGGAGGCGCATCAATCTTCAGCCGCAGAAACACCTGCGGGTTTGAGAAATATTCCTGCGTGAAATCCATGGCGTTCTTTCTTTCCAGCGTCGCGCTGATGTTGGAGATCGCCATATCCGCCTTGCCGCTCTGCACCGCGGCGACCATAGCGGTGAAGTTAAGGTCAAGGAATTCTATACGCATACCGAGCTCACGGGCGATATACCGCGACAAATCGGCGTCAAGCCCCGCGGGGTTGCCGTTTTCGTCCTTGAAGCTTATAGGCTCGCTGCTGGAGGCGAAGGCCACGCGCAATACCTGGTCGCCGTCAACCGGCTCTATATCGGCGGGCTCGTAGGGCGTGCCGTCAAACTTGACCCAACGCCGCTCAAGGTCGGCAAGCGTTCCGTCCTCGCGCAGCTTGTCTATGGCTTCGTCTATCCTCTCGCGCAGCTCGGGCTTGTCTTTCGACACGCCGATGCTCGGGGCGCGGTGAACGACAATCACATCCGGCACGATTTCCAGAGAGGGGTCTTGATACAAGAACGCCTTAGCGCGGGTGGTTGAAGTAAGGACGTAATCGACCCGGCCTGCTTTCAGCGCAAGCACCGCGTCCACGATGTCGTCGTAATGCCTAAGCGTTGCGCCGGGAGCCTGCACATCCAGCATGATGGCGGAATTTGAGCCGCTCATCGCGCCGATGATTTTCCCGTCAGAAATTCTAAGCGCCTCGGGGGAAACGATGTCCTCGCTGTCGTATTGGGCCGCGGCGGATAAATCCATTTTATCGCGTTTTACAAGAACGGCTGAATGCTCCATATAAACAGGGTCTGAAAAGTCAACCGTGCGCTTGCGCTCCTCCGTTATAAAAAGGCCGCCGCCTATCATTTGCACCTTGCCCGCTGCAAGCGAAGCGATAAGCCCCGTAAAATCTATATCGCGTATTACAAGCTCCATGCCCATTAAAGACGCGAATCTTCGCGCAAACTCTATTTCTATACCGACAAACCCGCCGTTGCTTATGGAAGCGTAGGGAAGTCCGCCAAGGGTTGTTACGCCGTACAACAGTCTGCCGTTTTGATTATCGGATACGATCTGCGGCATTTCATAATCGTCGTCCGTGAAATAACGCCTTAGCATATCGTCAAAAGTACCGTCGGATTTGATTTGATTTAGAAAATCATTAAAGCTGTCAATCAGCGCGTCCCCCTTTTGGAAAGCCATGCCGATCGGCAGGGGGTTTATCATTTCCTCTAAAAACACCAGCGAATCATCTTGCTGCTGTGCCTTGCGCAGCACGGTGAAGCCTCCCATAACGGCGTCGACTCTGTCGGCCTTCAAGGCCGCAAGGGTGTCTGCAACCGTTCCGAAACGGTGTATATCGGCGTTTGGATAATGCTCGGTCGAATGGATATCCTGTACCGACGCCGTCACAACGCCAATACGTTTGTCCGCAAGGTCGTCCGGCGTTCTCATAAGGCCCGTATTTGCCGACGCGCGGGGGACTGTACCGCAAAAAATGATTACTGTTAACAAAAAAGCCGTGATTTTTTTCATTTTCATTTTATCGATTCCATCCGTTCGGTAATTTTTAACGCCAGCATGGTTATGTCGTCGGCCTGCTCCGCGCCGTCGGCGAAAAGGTCAATTTCATTTTTAATATGTACAAGAAGCTCTTTTGCCGTGCTGACTTTACTCCTGTTCAGCGCATCCAGCAGCCGCCGTGTTGAAAACAGTTCGCAATCATTATTCATGGCTTCGGTCACGCCGTCGGTATATAAGTAAAGCGTATCGCCGGGGGATAGAATCATTTCTTCTTCTTTATACCGCACGTTTTCAAAGCCCGCGAGTATGAGCGAAGGCTTCGAAGGCAGCGGCTTAAATTCCCCGTCCGCTTTTTTGAGGAGCGCGGGGTCGTGTCCTGCGTTCACGTAAGTAAGCTTGCCGCTTCGAAGGTCGATATACCCCATAAATGCGGTTACGAACATACAGGCGTCGTTGTTTTCGCACAGCATATCGTTTACCGTCTGAAAAACTTCTTTAGGGCTTTTGCCGGACTGCGCATTATTTTTGATGAGCGTTTTCGCGATGACCATAAACAGCGCGGCAGGCACGCCCTTGCCTGAAACGTCGGCCATGACCACGGCAAGCTTGCTTTCGTTTATTAAGAAAAAATCGTAAAAATCGCCGCCCACTTCCTTTGCGGGAAGCATGGAGGCGTATATGTCGAATTCCTTTCTGCCGGGAAAGGGCGGGAAAATACACGGCAGCATACTTGCCTGTATCTGCGTGGCGACGTTAAGCTCCGCGCCGATGCGCTCCTTCTCGGCGGTGATGGTTTTTATATTGGATATCATAGCGTTGAACGCATCGGAAAGGGTTTCAAGCTCGTCGCCTGTTTTAACGTCGAAGCGGTATTCCAAATCGCCCGCGCCGATTATGCCCGCGCCCTCGCTTAGCTGAATCACCGGCCTTGCAAGCCCCGAGGATAAACGCCGCGCCAATACGGAGTTTCCCGCCTGCGCCAAAATCAGCGCCGCCGCGAATACTAAAAGCGCGATGAAAATCATACGGTCAATGCCGGTTACCGTGCCGCCGGTCATGGCGATGATACGCTCCTCGCTTTCGATTGCCGGGGCGACAACCTCATCCACGCTCATTATGACGACAAGGCTCCACGGCAGGGTTTTAAGCGGGGCGTAGGCGATAAAGCATTCCCGCCCCTCCACCGGGGCCCGTTCGATTCCGGCGGCGCCGTTCATCATCCGCGCGGCTGTCTCGTCCGGAAAGACGCCCGATAAGTTTTGGCTTATGATATTGCCGTCGCCGTCCACCGTAACCGTATCGGAAATAATGATTTCCCCATACTCGTTGGCGATAAAGGCGTAGCCGGTTTCCCCAAGCTTTGCTTCGACGACGATTTCGGCAAGGATTCCAAGCTGCATCCCCGCGCCGGCAACGCCGCGCAGGCTGCCGTCCTCGCCGTAAAACGGCATGGCGCAGGTGATGCCGAGCCCCCGCCCAAAGTTGTCGGCAAAAACGTCGGTCCAAATCATCTCCCCGGCGGCTTTGGCGTCTATGTACCAGCTTCGCGCCCGCGGGTCAAATATAACAGAGTCCTGATCGGAATCCACGTCCGCCGAAATGCATATGCCGCTCTCAGTGCCTATATAGAGCGAGCGCACATAATCAAGGGACCGCTCTCCCGAAACCAGCAGGGCCGACATATTGCCGAGAAGGCCGATCTCGGCTTCTAAATCAGCGTAGTCGGCATTCTGCGCCAGCCTAAGCTGCGCGACAGAGCGCCCTGCGTTCGCCGCATTAGGAAATAGGACGGTACGCGGCAGATAGGCTTCAGGCTCCGATACGATGTACTGCGCGTTATGGGCGGTAATAGAAACAAGGTTGGCCGCCGCCGACAGCTTCTCGTCGATGAGGTACGACTTGATCCCGGCTAACTGAAAGAGCGATTCTTCCATCTGTATTTCGAGCGCCGTTTTGCTGTCAACCGCCGCCGACGTACCCAGCTCCTCGCTGGCTCCGATGATACTTCCGCGCAATATTGAAATGATTATTACCGCGGCAAGGCATACGACCGCTGCCGCGACAAAGGAGCCGAACAGCATTTGCTTGCGGATTTTTTTGTATATCGAGCCCTTCATAGCGTATCAATATCCTTTTGCACAAGAAGTATATTCATGTTATTTTCATAGCGGTACTCCACATGATCCATCAGCTTTTTCGTCATAAATATGCCGAGCCCGCCTATTTCCCTCTCATCCGCAGATAAGGACATATCGGGGTCTGCTTTTAAAAGGGGGTTATACGGTATTCCGCCGTCGCTGAATTCAACGGAAAATTTACTGGGGCCGACAGACAGCCGGATCGTAACGCCGCCCTCTTTTTCAGGATATGCGTATTTCGCTATATTTACAAATATCTCCTCAACGGCGACATTGATATTGTTTTGGCGCTTTGCGTTTAATCCCGCGTTTTGCATCGCGGCGCCGACAAACCCGAACACGTCGTCCAAGCGGTCAAGCCGGGCGGGAAGCGTAATCTGCGTCATATAACCATCCCTTACTTTAACAGCATTTCATCCAAGGCGACCATGCCTAAAACATTGACGACGTTCTCGGACGGGCGTTCAATTGACAGCTTTCCGCCAAGGGCTTTCGTTTTTTTGAATATGTCGAGAACCGTCCGAATCCCGGAGGAGCTGAGAAACGTAACCAAACACATATTGATAACAATATTGATACGGCCCAACTCTATGCACTTTTCAAGCTGTTGCTGCATATAGCCCGCGTGAATAATATTTATCCGCCCCTTAGCTGTAAAATGGCATGTATTAAAATCTCGGCTGTCCTCAACAAACGAAAACATAAAACCCTTTTCCTCCTCTTGAACGAGTTATCCCATTTGAAAATCTACAATCAGAACTCAATTGTAACAATCATTTCCACCTTATTATTTCTTACGCCAATAATGATGTCTTTCGCGAGATTGGCGATGATTGATTTTTCAAGGCCGTCCCATTGCTCCTCCTTGATTGTTTTGGGGATGTCATTTTGATAAGCCGACAATGAGAAATAGCATGACATTCCTATCATGTCGTAATTCGGGATATAGGGGATATAAATCCGCTCATACTCGCCGTCATCCATGAGCAGGCTTTCGAAAATACCGCTGATCTTACCAAAGATTCCCTCATCCGCTTTATTTTCGCCGCGGCTGGAAAGCGAAAGCATCCTCTCTTTTTGTTTTGCGTTTACAAAGGTTTCGGCTTTAAGGTTTAGCGTGAAGCTTTTTTCCTCGGTTTCAATATAGAACTCATATTCCAAATCGTCAAATAAGCGCACGGTCAGCCCAAGCATTTCCTCCGCAAGAAGGCGGAGCTTCCCTGTGCCCGAAGGCGACAGCTTGCAAAACCTGCCGATTCTGTCGACTTCCGACAGGATGGCTTCGATTCCATGCTTGCCGGTGTAAATATCGGATTTCATACTCTTGCCCTCCCGCCTTAAATAATCGTTAAAATGTCTAAAAAGCCGGTTATCTCGAAAACCTCCATGACCTCGGGCAAAACATTTTTAAGCGTCATGGTTTTTCCGGATGCGCTTGCGTTCTTGTGCCCCAGCAGCAGAACGCGAAGCCCCGCCGACGACACATAACCAATCTCTGAAAAATCCAGCTCGATTTTATCGGACGACGACATTAATTCCGCCAAAGCCTCCTGTAATTTCGGCGATGTGACGGTATCGAGCCGGCCTGAAAGGGTTAAGACTCCGGTATAATCGGTTATTGTTTTTTTGATTTCCATAATCCATTCTCCTTGCTTTTTTTATTTATTGAATCGCTGTTCATATTGTAGCAAAGTTTATTACGCTTTTACAATACCTATGGGGGTATAGTCAAAGAAAAAAAACATTTTTGGTAATAACCTTTAGAAAAAATCAAATATATTTTTGTCGGAATTTCTTACGATTGCGTCGTTTAAAAAGCATACCGTCGTATGATACCGGTTTATCAGCTCTGAAATCTCTATATCCCGCCGCTCATTTTTCAGCGTCTCAAGCTTGAAAAACAGCGTGTCACGGCGGATGTCTGCCATAGCCTTCATCTCGTCGGCAAAGGCTTTGATGCTATTTTTCAGGAATTCATAAATATCATCGTCGCGTAAATTTGTAAACAGCATTCCAAAAGACATCGCGTCCGTGTAGGCAGACTCAAACGCGGGCGCGCGGGAAGCAACCGCCAGATTTAATCCGCCCCAGATTTTAAACGCGACTTTTTTCACGTATTGCTTTCGCAGGTCCCGTCCTTGTAAAAAAGCAATCACTTCATCGAGTAGGCCGAGCGCTTTTTCGGCATTGCCCGCAATCGCAAAATCAATCAGGGCGGCTTCCTTGTGGTGCGGATATGCATACCAAATATCATTGTCGCTCACGTAATCAACATGGATTACGCTTTCATGTCCGTAAAGCCCGAAAGATTCGGCCGCATGAAGCGCTTCATTCCGGCAAACAAACAGCTCATGCGCTTTTTTGCGGCTGCGGCTTATTCCGATATTGAAGCCGGTATTGGATTTTTCTAACAAATTCTTTCTGATTTGATCAGAGACTTCAAGGATTTCCTTGACGGAAAGGGAATGCGACAGGAGCACGCATGTCTCGTCAAGGTTCATTTGAACGGCGAACCCGAAGGGAAGCGTTGAGGCAAAGGCCGAAATAGCCGGAAATATCACGGAGGCTTTTGAACCGGCCAAAACGGAAATCACGGCAAAATGCGGGGAATGTTCCGGCAAAAGCTGTTTGAGCAGCGCTTCGGCGCTGTGCGGATCCAGAAAATTTTCGTTTAACAGCAACCTTAATCCGTCATGAACGCCGTCTGCGCCGGCATCCTGCGGGAATTCGAAAAGGCCGTTTAATTCGCAGTCGAATTTTGGCTTAATGATGACGTTGGTAAGCTCGGGAAGGTCGGGCAAAGGTAAACGCCCGCCTGTCACGACTATTTTAACGCGCGGGAAAAAACGCATGGCTGACCGCAATACCTTGTGAGCCTGCCGGTTGACAATCAATGCGGAACAAATCGCGATATGTATCGTCTGCCTTGAAAGCGCTTCAACCATTTCAGACAAGCTGCGGCTCGTCCCAACCACGTTATATTCCGATTTTTCGAGCATTTGCGCCCATTGCCCGCCCTCGTCCGCGTTTTGATTTACTATCAGCACATTCAGCTTCATGCGTACCCTTCTTTCATAAAAATGAACTGCTCCCCAAACAACTGCTCAAACGCTTCCTACTTTGTGGGTAAACCTGCCTTCATTGACAAGAATCTCCTTATCCCGCTATACTGCGCCCCGCCGTTTGCAGTCTTGCCAACACGTCAAAAATCCCGTTTTTTTAATAATTTATAATAGATAACGCCCGTACATCTGCAAGGCCCGTTACAGACAGAGCACCTGTAACCGCTTTCCTCATACCAGATTAGAGGGACTTCACCATAACAGCGAAACCTGTTTGCAAGAAAAATACGCCGCATCGGAATCTTCGCGCCTATTTTCCAGGCGCCGCCCCACGCCGAGGGAAGCCCCGCATTGACGGCGTCATTTAAGCATAAAGAAAATAATTTGTCGGCGATTCCGCTTTTCCTGTACAAATTCGTGACAGACATCGTCCTTGTCAGGCAGACGTTTCCGGCGGCGCCGGCATTTTCAAGCAAAACCGCTTCCGGCAGCTTCAGGCTTTCGGCGCACGCCTGTGCGGAAACATACTGAAAGCAGCAGTAACCGACGGCCTTACCCGATACGCTTGCTATGTAAAAAGGCCCTTCGTCAGCCGCAAGACTTTTAATCTTCCGGATTCCCATATACCCTTCGCCGAAGCCTTCATTGGCTATGCGTATCACATCTTGTTCAAACATCTCGTTATAAGATAGAAAAACCGGCTTTTCGGTCATACATTTCTCCTACGCAATAAATTTTTATAAGGGTTTCTTCTCGTGTTATGCTATAATAAGTATAGCGCGGTCGGCAATTTTATAAAGTGCCCTTGGGGGGTATAGTAATATTTTTTTGGATAAACCATGCTGAATTTAAGTGATACATTTTAAAAATTGATGATTTAAAAGGGGCAATCAAATGCTTAAAATGAAACGGAATGCGTTGCTAATTGCGGCGGCGCTGATTTTAACGGGAGCCATACATACAGCTTCAGCCTCCGTGCGGGGGAATCCCAATCCTGTGCGGGTCGGCTATATTGAAAGCGAAAGCTTCAGGCCGTTTGCGCGCGGGCTTGCCGGTATCGCCCTGGGGCTTGAGGAGCGCGGCATAATCTCCGGTTTTGCAGCCGATCCGCAGGAAGAAGCCGCCGACGCCGTATGGAAATCGATGGCGGCTTCGGACGGCGGCGGGCGCATCCGTTTTGCGGAGGATATGTTTTTTACGATGAAAACAATGGGGGAGGAAGAAATCGCGCGGTGTATCAACAGCGATGAAATCGACCTTCTTATCGTAATGGGTACGGTTGCCGGGGTCTATGTTTCCGAGCGCGAGACAAAAAACGACTTTATGGTGTTTGCCGCCGCTAACCCCATTTTATCAGGCATTGTGAAAAGCGAAACCGAACGGTTTTCGATAAACTCTTACGCATACATTGACCCAAGCCGCTACCGCCGCCAGGTTGACGTCGCATATAATATTTTCGGGTTTTCGCGGCTGGGCGTCGTTTACGAAAACACACCGGAAGCATACGCTTATTCCGGTATCGAGCAGGTGGAGCTTTCCGCCGGGTCGAATGGCTTTGCCGTTGTGCGGCGACATGTGGACGAAGCGCGTGACGATGCGGATATGGACCGGTATTACAGGGACCTGAAGGCTGCCTATACGCATTTGGCAGGGGAGGGGATCGACGCTTTGTATATCACCACAGCCACAACCGAGGACCATATGCTTCCGTGGCTGCTTGAGGATATTGTACCGGCGGGAATTCTCACAATAGCGCAATTGGGCGAGGAGCAAATCCGGCATGGCGCGGTTTTCGGCGTCACGCTCGACGATCCGGACGATCAGGGGCGCTTTATTGCCCATGTGATGGAGCAGTATCTTGACGGCACGGCGATTAGCCAGCTTAGGCAGGTTTATGAAATTGTGCCTAAAATCTATATGAATTATGACGCGGCAATCCGCAGCGGGATACGGCTTCCTTTTAAAACATTGATTTCCATGGATGAAATTTTCCGTGATGAATGGTGAAAAAATTATGACAAAGAAAAAAGCTGCCGGATGGGAATTAATCGGCGCCGCGATGGTAGCGGTTACCATTATAATAACCGGATTGCTGGGGCATATGCCGCAAAAGGAAACGGCGGCTGAGCTGCTCGTGGAATCACAGAAATTTGTAGCTGTAAGCGCTGTGGAGCAAATAGAGTTTGCCATTGGCGTCGGCAAGCCTCTGGAGCGCTTCTATGGCGCGCAGGATATTCTGAAAGGGGTATTTGAAAACTCGGAGGGCATCATGGCGGTTTGGCTGTCGGATGAAGCCGGGAACGTCCTGTACAGCTACCCGGCCGGTTTTGTAACGTCAGGGTATGCGCTTGGCGAAGGCGAACGGTACAGTGAAGCCGCAGGTGCATATTACTGCGAAATTCCCGTGCGTGACGCAGGTACAATCGGTATGCTGCTAAACGGCGCGCGGGTCGCGGCATGGACGGGCGAGTACGCCCGGCTGATTACACTGTGCGTTCTCGTGGCGGCAGCGGCGGTATTCATATTTCTGTCGCTGGTTAAGCGATGGTTTCGCATCGGAAAAAAAGCGGTGATTACCGTTATTGTGGCGTCACAGGTTTTAATGCTGGCCGCTACCTTTCACTTTTTCCAAAGCTCCTATTACAGTGAATTGGATACGGCGGCACAAATCATCGGCAAGGTGATAGAAAGGGACGTCGCCAAGCTCATGGAGGCCGGGATTCCCGTCGGGGACTTTGTCGATTTCGATGTGTATTTACAGGACATCGCAAGCCATGTGCCTGCACTGAGCCATATTCAGACAAGCGTTCCGGATACGGCGTACATTACGCTTTCATCCGGGCGGATGGAAGTATACGGCGCTGTCGATATGAGCATTATCCGCTCCACGCTGCTTGGCAACATTATTGATACGACTGTTATGACCGCCGTTGTCATTTTTCTGATGCTTGAGCTTTTGTTTATTATCGGCGCGGCGCACTCGCACAAAAAAGCCCGGGAAAAGATTAATATACCGATATCCAGGCTTTTCTTTTTCATTTTATACGCGGGCGCCAGTATGTGCGCCTCTTTTGTGGCCGCGGTATCCTACAGGCTGGCGATACAGTCCGGTTTTGGCGGCGAGATCATCATTGGCATCCCGGTGACGGCTGAAATGCTGGCCGGTATCCTCGCGATTGCCTTCAGCGGTAAAATACTGGCGCGCGCGGGGGCAAAAAAAACGCTGTATCTATGCCTGATTATTTGCGGGTGTGGCGCTGTGCTTTCAGGGCTTTCCGGTAACCTGATCATGTTCAGCGGCGCAAGGGCCGTCGCCGGGTTCGGGTTTGCGCTGGCTACCATCGCGGGGCGTATCATTGCGGCGGCGCAGCCGGAGGAAGAATCCCGTTCGCAAATGCTTGCCAGCCTTGTCGGAGGCACCTTGATAGGATTCTGCTGCGGAGCTGTAATCGGCGGCCTTTTGAGTGACCGTTTCGGGTTTTCGTTTGTATTTTTGATGTCGGCGGCGGTTATGGTTATATGCGTGCCTTTTGTAAAAAGGATGGGCGTTTCAAGGATTCACTCAGGCGGCGGCTTTTCCTTAAAGGATATGCTGGCGATATTAAAAACAAAAGAGTCGGTAGCGTTTCTTTTGTTCATTGTGTTTCCGATCTATGCGGGAGGTGTGTTTATTTCGTTTGGCGTTCCGTTTTATGGGGCCGTGGCAGGGCTTAGCGCCACGATAATATCCGCCCTGATTATGGCAAACAGCCTGATTGCAGCTTACCTTGCGCCCGTCACCGGCAAGCTTGTGCGCAGGATCATGAGCTTGAGCAAGGGCGTGCTTTTTTACGGCGCGCTGACTGCGGCCTCGTTGTTTTTGGCGGTTCTTTTTCCAAGCATACCGGTCCTCGTCTGCGTTGTGGTTTTACTGGGAATAGCGGACAGCTTCGGCCTTGTTATTCTGATTGAAAGCTTTGCCTCCGGAGTGGATAATACCGGCTCGATGATTGGTATGACCTTGACCGGCAAGGCAGGGCAGACCGTGGCTCCCTCGATTATTACGGCAGGCGGCGGCACGCCGGTTTTTCTTGCGGTGGGAACGGCGCTGGGTACAGCCGCGTACATGGTATTCTTTTTAAGGAAAAAGCAGCGCGGTGATGAGGATGCACAAGCCGGCAGACCCTAGTACATCCCAACAAACCGGATAGCCGGGTACCCCCGGCTTTTCGTCACGATGATTTCCATGCGGTTTGCCAAAACCGGGCCGATACGGCAAATTTTTTTAAAGCCCACCGTAGTGCCGCTGAAAACAACTTGTCTGCCGCTTCCTGTAACCGCAACAACCTCAAACGACTCGATGCGCTGGCTTTCGCGGATTTGCTCGCACAGCACAACGCGCCGCACGACCTGACCGGACGAAAACGCCACCGTGATTTCCGCCGTTTCTTCGCCGCCGCGCCAAAACGAATCGTCGTCGCGCAGCACATGTGAGATGTCATTGCCGCCGCTGTCATATGCAGCGGCGGCGCCGCACAGGTTTTTGCCATATAACGCGGCAATCGCGTCGCCGAGCTCTTTTAGGCGGCATGCGTCCGTTTTGTGTATCAAGCCGTCGGTATCCGGCGGGATATTCAAAAGAAGCACGGCGTTGCCGCCCACGCTTGATTCGTATATGTGAAGCAGATCATCCACCGTGCGGAGTTTTTCGTTTTCCTCCGGATGATAAAACCAGCCCGGGCGGATCGACACGTCAACCTCGGCGGGATACCAGCAAAGCTCCGGCTCGTTTTGAAGCGCCGCGGCGTCTCCAAGATCGCCATCCTCCGGCGAAAGGGGCGGCAGCCCGTCGGCCTGCTGCGAGCGCGCGGCGATTTCTAAGCGGTCTTTCAACCGCGCGGAAACAACGCTCCATTCGCTTTCCCGCGTGATCCCCGCTTCATTGCCGATCCAGCGCACGTCCGGCCCCATGATGGAAATTACCGCGCCGGGCTGGTTTTTTCGTATGAGCGCGAAATATCGCTCCCAGTCATATTCCTGTTTCTTGCCGTTCTTGCCTTCGCCGCATGCTCCGTCAAACCACAAGGTATACAGCTCGCCGTAGCGGGTCGTCAATTCCGCAAGCTGGGCGCAGAAAAAGTCGTCGTATGGCTTGCCCGTGCCGTAGGACGGCTCGCGCATATCCCACGGCGAGAGGTACAGCCCCAGCTTCAGCCCGAACCGGCGGCAGGAATCTGCAAGGGACGCGACGACGTCCACGGGCTTTGGCGACGACATGACGCTGTGGCGCGTGTGCGCCGTATCCCAGAGGCAGAAGCCGTCGTGATGCTTGGCGGTCAGGATACACGCCTTAATCCCTGCGGATGCAAGCGACGCGCACCATTGGTCCGTGTCAAGGGATTTGGGCGCGAATACGGCCGGGTTTTCCCGGCCTGTGCCCCACTCCCTGTTGGTAAACGTATTCACTCCGAAGTGAAGAAATGCCGTGAACCCCAGCGACTGCCACGCGATTTGCCGCTCGTCGGGTTTCACGGCTACAAGTTTTTCGGTATTTATCATGTTTTTCCCCTCGGCTTTCCGTATTTACTTGGCGGAACTTTATGGTATTTTTTAAAGACCCTCGCAAAATAAAACTGGTCGTCTATGCCCACGGCAGCAGCCACCCCGCGCATATACGTGTCGCCCGCCTCAATCAGCGCGGCGGCTTTTTTCATCCGAAGGTCGTTTAAATAGGCGAACATGGAGACGCCCGTTTCCTGCTTGAACAGGCGGCACAAATAGTTGCGGTTTAAGTTTACTGCCTTTGCCACATCGTCGAGGGTAATCTTTTCGGTAAAATGGAAGTGGATAAACAAAAGCGCGTCGCGCACCTCTTTTTTATAAAGCGCAAACTGCAAAAACTGCGGCAGGCGGGCTTCCTCCAAAAGCGCCGAAAGCCACGCGCAAAGCTCCGAGAGAAAGCGCCCGGCGTCCTGTATGTGGTCAAGCTCCCGCTTTTCGTTGATATCCCCGTGAACGGCGGCGGCAATTTTCTGCGCCGTCGCAATGAAAAAGGCTTTTGCTTCCGGCGGATGCACAGGCAGTGCGGCACAGCGCGACATGAGCGTTGACATGTATTCCTCCGCAGCCGCAGCGCCTTGCCCGTAATAGAGTGAAATGTATTTGGCGGCCGTTTTTGACGCGGAGAAGCTTTCCGGCAGACAGTCAAATTTCATATCCAGCCGGTTATGGATATGGTGCTGCGACGGATAGAAAAATACATCTGAAGCAGGCGAATCGCCTCTCTGGCGCGGATTGCCCGCTTTTTCGCCTTTTAGGATTTCAGCGGCCTCATTTAATTGTTTTAGCAATGCCTCGCCGTCAATGTTCAGCTTCAGCATGTAGTCGGCGGCGCCCCTTGTCAGCGCTTTCCTCACCAGCTCAAAGTCCGTGTAATTACTCAGGACGAGAATCACGCCGCGAAAGCTTCTTTCCTTTAACGCTTCAATCAGCTCAAGGCCGTCCATCACGGGCATTTTTAAATCCGTGATGAGGACGTCCACCTTGTTTTTTTCGATGTACGAAAGCGCCTCCGCGCCGTTTGCAACAACCGCGGCAAGCTGAAAGCCGGAATTGTCCCAGTCCATCATTTTGCTGAACGCCATGCGCATGAGGGCTTCGTCCTCCGCGAACAATACCTTATACATAGCCACCCTCCCTTTTCGCCGGTTACTTTTCGGGGATCACAACGCGGCAAACTGTCCCCTTGCCCTGACCACTGCTAATTTCAAGCTTGCTTTCCTCGCCGAAATAAAGCTTCAGCCGGTCGTCCACATTGGAAAGGCCGATTCCCGAAAATCGCCCGTCCGGCGCGTTTTTCACGCGCGCGGGGTCAAACCCGCCGCCGTCGTCTTCAATCTCGAGCAATACACCTTTCGGCACACGCCTGCAGCGCACGGTGATGACGATTTGCCGCTCGCCGCCCTCGGAGCCGTGAAGCACGGCGTTTTCAACAAGCGGCTGCAGAATAAACCGCGGAATCATACTGTCCATGACCGTTTCATCGATTTCGTTTACCACCTTGAAGCAGTCGGCGTATCGAATCTTTTGTATGATTAAATAATGCGCCAGATTATGGAGCTCCTCGCGAAGGGGGATCATCTCGTCGCTTTTGAGCAGCACTGTCTGCAAAAGCTGCGAGAGCGAGGTGATGCCCTCGCTGATGACAGGCGGCGCGTCGTTGATGACGGCGGCCCATTTCAGCGTGCCGAGGGTATTAAACAAAAAATGCGGGTTGATTTGGTATTGAAGCGCCGCAAGCTCAAGCTCACGTTTGCGCCGCTGGTCGGCGACGCGCATTTGCGTCAACGCATCCAAATCCGCGGCGTATTGGTCTATGGCGCGCGCGAGAAATCCGATTTCGTCGGGGCTTTTGTCGTTTATGCTTCCGCCTCCCGTATGGCACTTTGAGACGATTTTCTTGATGGGGGCTGCGATGCTGCGGTAAATCAGCATCGAAATCGCCGCGCTCAATGCCGCCGCCACCACGACAAGCAGCACGATCCGCTGTCCGGTGTGCGCCGCTTCGTCATGGATATAGGAAAGCGGGATTGCCGCTACCAGATATGCGTCGTACTGGTCGTTGCGGCTATACACGACAAGGGACGGCGTACCGCCCACGTCGGCGGTGAAAGAATCGCTCCCCGCGCGGGACGCTTCGATCAGCCCCGCATAAAGCGATGTATCCGAAAGCTGTGTGCCCGGGCTTGTCATGTTGCCCGAAATCGCCGTGCCGTCCGCCGAAAGCAGCGCCACGCCGCCGCCGAACGAGCTGTCGTTTAAGATCTTCTGGTTTAAGAGGTAATCGTCGACAAACGCAAAGATGTAGCCGATATGCTCCTGCCCCAGCGGGAACAGGTGGACCCTGCGGCCGATGGCCAAAATCCCGACGGGGTGCCCGCTTAAATGGTACAGGCTGTCTTTCGGGGAAGAAGCGTCTGCCAAGTGCAAAAGCGGCGAAAACCCGCCGGGCGATATGCGCGCGTAACCCGTGTCGTACAGCGTATCGCCGCCGCTGTCCACCACGCGAAACGACCTAAGATAGCCGCTTTTGTCGGTTACGATCCTGTCTATCTCGCGGCGGAGCGGGTAGCCGCCGTTTTTTGTGAACAGCATTTCCTGAACCTCCGGCGAGACGGAAACGTCGTCGATTAAGTTCTTGTAGCGCTCCAGCTCCAGCGTGAGTGCGACGTTTAGCTGCCGGATTGTCTGGACCGCGGAATCTGTGAGCTTTTCCGTGATCGAGCGCGTGTAGGCGTGATACGCATAGACGCCGATGAATACGGCAGGGACAATCGACACAAACAAAAGTGCCGCCAAAAGCCGCGTGCGCACGCTGACGCCGCGAATCAACCGTTCGTATCGCATCATCAATTCCTCCCATGCAAACCAGTATACACGCTGATGTCAATAAAGTCCATGTTTAAATCAATCATGTCTATACCCTTATCAAGCTTAAAAATGTATAATATGTATACCCTTAAACCTATAAACACAAAAAATTAGGAGGATAATCCATGAAAAAACTTTTTGCGATCCTGATGGCTGCCATGTTGACCGCAGTTATATTCGCAGGCTGCGGCGGCTCCGCACCCGAGGCTCCCGCTCCGGCCCCTGCCGCCCCGGCGGAGTCTGCGCCCGAAGCGCCCGCGGCTCCGGCTGAAGCCGAAACCCAGGAGCTTAACCTCGCGATCTTCGAGGGCGGATTCGGCCCCGCGTTTTGGAACGAGGTTGTAAACACATTCGGCGCAGAGCATCCGGAAATCACGGTCAATCTGCAAATCAGCCCGAATATCGGCGATGTGATCCGCCCGAACATTGTTGCGGGCAATCCTCCGGATTTCTGGAACGGAACCGACAACGACCAGACAGGAATCCTCGAAGCGCTCATCAGGGACAGAGGGCTCCTTGACCTGACGGACGTATTTAACGGACCGCAATATGACAGCGACGCACCGCTCAGGGACAAGATTATCGACGGCGCCCTGGAAAGCCTGAAGTGCTCGCCTTACGGCGACGGCAGGGTTTACATTGCACCCGGCGGCGTTTACCCGATGGCCCTTGTCTACAACACCGCCCTTTTTGCGGAGCAAGGCTGGGATTTGCCCGTAACATGGGATGATTTCTTTGCGCTTGGCGACAAGGCGAAGGAGCTTGACATCGCGCTCTTTACATATCAAGGCCAATACCCCGGATACTGGGACGGCGTGCTTCCCTCGGCGCTTGCCTCGGCCCTTGGATCCGATTACGCAAAGATTGAAAACCTTGAGCCCGGCATATGGATGGACCCGCGCACCGTCGCCGTGATGGAGCAGTTTGAAAAAATCTATACCGGCGGTTATCTGATGCCCGGCACAGTCGGCCTCAACCACACGGATTCACAGGCGGCCCAGATGATGAACAGGGCGCTGTTTATCCCCAATGGCCCGTGGATGGAGGACGAAATGAAGGACGCCGAGCGAGCACCCGGCTATCGCTTCGGCCTTGCGCCCAGCCCCGCTATGAGCCAGGGCGCACCCCGCTACGTCAACACCGGCCTCGGGCAGTTCTCGATTCCTGCGGCGGCCGCGAACCCTGAAGCCGCGAAGCTGTTCCTGCGCTACCTTTACACCGATGAGATGATTGCAAAATATGCCGAGCTCAACAGCGAAGTCGCGGCAACCAAAAATGCCGGCGAGCTTGCAAGGCCTTTCCTCACAGAAGACATCTACGGCTTCTTTAACGTATTCAGCCTGCCGGGCGCCGCGAACATCAACATAGGTTTCGCGTCGGTTCCAGAAGGCTCAAGGATTGTGTTAAGCGACGAGCTTTGGAATCCATTGAGCGACTTGTTCTCCGGCAGAATGACAGCAATACAGTATTGCGAACACATGGACGGCATCTATCAGGCGATTGCCGACGGACAATAACCGGTTATCGCGGTATACAGGTTCTAATGAATAAACGCCCGGCGGAATAACTGCCGGGCGTTTATTGAAAGAAGGGCGGCTTAACGTGGAAAGCAGTATGAAAAGGAAAAGCAAAACCCCGTGGTTTTTTGTTTCGGTATGTATGCTTCCGGCGCTTGGGCTTGCGTTTTATTTCATTTTGTGGCCGACGGTTCAGGTACTGTGGCTTTCGTTTACAAACGCAAGGACGCTGACTTATCATAGCGCGGACTTTATCGGGCTTGAAAACTATACCTACATGTTCGGCGACAGGCGATTTATCCAAGCGCTGCAAAACACGCTGAAGCTTCTTGCAGCAGCTCCCGTCATCACGATTGTAAACGCGCTGCTGCTTGCGTTTATGGTAACGCAGTCAAAGCTTCGCGAACGCGGGTTTTACCGCACGGTTTTCTTCTTCCCGAGCATTCTTTCGCTGACGGTCATCGGCGTTATATGGTCGTTTGTGTTCCACCCGACAATGGGCCTGCTAAACGGGTTCCTCGGGTTTATGGGGGCAGGGGAATTCACCCGGGCGTGGGCCGCCGAGCCTACAACTGCGATTTGGACGATCGCGGTCGCGTTTATCTGGCAATCAGCCGGATATTTCATGGTCATACATGTCGCCGCGATTGACGGCATTTCAACCGAGGTTTACGAAGCCGCCACCATTGACGGCGCGGGGCCTGTGCGAAAGCTGTTCAGCATCACGCTGCCGCTTATCAAGGATATTGTGGGCATTACGTTCATCTTTGCTGTTTCCGGTATTTTGGACAGCAGCTTCGCGCTTTCATCCGTCATGACGAACGGCGGGCCTAACGGCGCTTCTACCGTACTGCTCATGTATATTTACAACCAGGGCATACGAAACGGGCAGTTTGGCTACGCGATGGCAATCACGGCGTTTACCCTCGTAATGGCCGTATGCCTTGCGCTAATCTCGCGGTTTATCACGAGCAGGCAGGAAGGGTAGGTGCGTAACATGACAAATGACTATGCAAGGCATATGGAAAACGTACGGTTAAAAGATCATATCTTTCAGTGGGCGCAGCGGTTATTCCTCTTATCCGTCACGGCGGTAACGCTTTATCCCGTCTTGTGGAATATCCTTTCTTCCTTTAAATCAAATCCGGAATTCATAAGCAGCCCCTACTCCTTGCCCACATCGATTGAGACAGACAACTATTACCGGGCTTTTCAGGCGGCGGACATCGGCACGAACTTTTTAAACTCGGTCATCGCCGTTGTCGTTTTGCTGGTTGTCGTAACCGTCTGCGTCATACCATGCTCGTATATTCTGGCGCGGTACAGGTTTTTCGGATCAAGGCTGATTCTGGGTTTTTTCATGGCGGCAATCTTCATCAAGGCCACCTACATTATGACGCCGCTGTTTTTGCAGATGAACAGCCTGGGGCTTACCAACAAGGTGATACCTTACGCGGTGCTTTACGCGGTCACGCAGTTTCCGTTTTCCATCTTTTTGATGACGGGGTTCATGCGCACCATCCCCCGCGCGTATGAAGAAGCCGCGATGATTGACGGGTGCGGGAACTTCCGCATCCTCACGCAGATCATCGCGCCGATGGCGCGTCCTGGCATTATGACGGTATGCATGCTTTCCGCCATGGCGGTGTGGAACGATTATCCCATCGCACTGGTCATGCTGACAGATGCGTCAAAAATGACGCTGTCCATCGGGATCGCCTCGCTTTATATCCAGCAGGGATACTACGCGGACTGGGTTGCGTTGTTCGCGGCGCTTGTCATCGTGCTTGTCCCGACGGTTGCCGCGTTTGCAGTCGGGCAGCGATACCTGATTCAAGGTATCAGCGCGGGCGGCGTAAAAGGATAACACGCCCTAATAGACCAATCAGAGCGTAAGGATAGGAGAGATTATAAATGACCGATCAAATCAAAGGCCGCGTGACAATCCCGACGGATGCGGATATCATCCCCGAGACCTTGGAGATTCTCAAAAAATGGGGCGGGGACGCGCTTCGGGATTGCGACGGCACACAGTTTCCCACGGAGCTTAAAGAAAGCGGCGCCAAGATTTACGCCACATACTACACCACGCGCAAGGACAACGCGTGGGCAAAGGCAAACCCCGACGAGATCCAGCAATGCTACCTGACGACCGGCTTTCACACGGCAAGGGGCGAAAGCCTTTCGATCCGTCTGCTTGACGGCGTCAGCGACCAGCTCATGCAGGTGAACGCGCGCGACGACATCGCGCGCTGGTGGGAGGTTATCGACCGCACAACGGGCGAGGCCGTACCGGTCTCGGGGTGGAGCTTTGACGAAGCTTCCGGCTGTGTGTCGGTACACGGCGCAAAGCCGTACCACGAGTACACGGTGAGCTTTCTCGCGTACCTGATCTGGGACCCCGTGAACATGTACAACGCCGTCGTCAACGACTGGCAGGACTGCGAGCCGGAGCTTACGTTCGACGTCCGGCAGCCGAAAACAAAGGCGTACTCCATGAAGCGGCTGCGAAAGTTTCTGGAGGAAAACCCACATGTTGACGTGATACGGTTTACCACGTTCTTTCACCAGTTCACTCTGGTGTTTGACGAGCTGCGGCGCGAAAAATACGTGGACTGGTACGGCTACTCCGCATCGGTCAGCCCGTACATATTGGAGCAGTTTGAAAAAGAGGCAGGCTACCCGTTTCGCGCGGAATACATCATAGACGAGGGCTACTACAACAACCAGTACCGTGCGCCGTCAAAAGAATACAAGGATTTCATGGCGTTTCAGCGGCGCGAAGTCGCAAAGCTTGCGAAGGAAATGGTGGACATCTGCCACGAATACAAAAGGGAAGCCATGATGTTCTTAGGCGACCACTTCATCGGCGTCGAGCCGTTCATGGAGGAGTTCGCGGAAATCGGGCTTGACGCGGTCGTCGGCAGCGTCGGCAACGGAAGCACCCTGCGTCTCATCAGCGACATCAAGGACGTAAAATATACGGAAGGGCGGTTTTTGCCGTACTTTTTCCCCGACACCTTCCACGAGGGCGGCGACCCTGTCGGCGAGGCAAAATCCAACTGGATTTCCGCCCGGCGCGCCATCATGCGAAGCCCGATCGACAGGATCGGCTACGGCGGCTACTTAAAGCTGGCGCTTAAGTTCCCCGGCTTTGTCAGCTACATCGCGGACGTTTGCGATGCGTTTCGCACGTTTTACGACAACGTAAAAGGCACGACGCCTTTCTGCTTTGCAAAAGCCGCGGTGCTCAACTGCTGGGGCAAGTCGCGGGCATGGGGCTGCCACATGGTACACCACGCGCTTTACCAAAAACAAAACTACAGCTACGCAGGCGTGATCGAGATACTTTCCGGCGCGCCTTATGACGTCAGCTTCATCAGCTTCGACGATATTCTGGAAAGCCCCGGCATCCTTGACGGCATCGATGTGATCCTCAACATTGGCGGTATGGACACCGCGCATACCGGCGGCGGGTACTGGGCCGACGAGCGGATTGCAACGGCAATCCGCGGGTTTATCGCAAACGGCGGCGGGTTTATCGGCGTGGGCGAGCCGTCGGGACATCAGCGGCAGGGCCGCGTGCTGCAGCTGGCGTCGGCGCTCGGCGTGGAAAAAGAAACGGGCTTTACCTTGGGCTACGACAAATACAACTGGGACGAAAAGCCGCATTTCATCACTGAAGAGATCGCGGACGCCTCCGCATTTGATTTCGGCGAAGGCGCGAAAGGCGTCTACGCGCTTCCCGGCACGGACGTCCTCATTCATCGCGGCAAAGAAGTCCAGCTTGCGGCAAACGAGTATTTCGGCGGCAGGTCCGTGTATATCGGAGGGCTGCCGTACAGCTTCGAAAACGCGCGGCTTTTGCATCGCGCCCTGCTTTGGAGCTGCGGCAAAGAAGATATGCTCACCGTCTGGTTTTCAAAAAACCCGAACGTCGACGTGCACGCTTACCCCGAAAACGGGCGATATGTCGTCTGCAACAACGCCCGCGAGACGCAGGAAACTACGGTTTATAACGGCAAAGGCGAAAGCTTCGGATTAACGCTTTCAGGCGGGGAAGTGCGCTGGTTCGAGTGTTAGGCGCCGCCATTACTTGCCGCGTGACCGCATACATGATCTTTTCGGATTTATTGTGCGAAAAAAATCTACCGGTATAGCCGGTAGATTTTCGTTTTTGAGGCTTGTCAATTTTAAGTTCCCACGTTATGCGTTGACCCCCGCGCAACCAGCGTCGGCACGGTTGTGAAGCTCTGCACCTGCATACCCGGTTTTCTAATCTTGCTGACAAGCAGCTTGCCTGCTTGAACACCCATCTCATATACATCAATACTAACCGTTGTCAGAGGGGGATTCATAAACAGCGCAAACGGATGATCATCGAAGGCAACTAAGCTGATGCCGTCCGGAATACTGACGTTTTTCGACCGGAACGCTTGCAGGCAGCCGTATGCTAAATGGTTGTTTGCGCATATTACAACCTGCGGACGCTCCGGCAGGCTGAGCAATTCAAGGCCCATGCGGTTGCCGTCGCCAATGCTTGATTCGCCGCGTAATACTACAATATCCTTCATCTCATTTTGAACGCCGGATAATCTGTCCTCAGATATTTTATCCGTCTCATATCCGCCCGCAAACACCGCCGTTTTATATCCTAGCTCCAGCAAATACCGTGCGGCGACTTCTCCCGCAAGGCAGTTGTTGTTGTCAATCCAGCACAGGCTGTTGCCCGCTTCAGGTTTTTCAGGCTTTCCTATGACAATATGCGGGATGTTGCCCCGCGTGAGCATTATGGAAAGCTCGCGCGTAATCACAGACGCATGTATCAACAAACCGTCGGCGGATTTGCTGTCTATAATCCCCTTGGCAATATGGCAAATATCTTTTGCTTCGCAGTGCTGCAAAAACAGGGAATAGCCTTTTTCGCGCAAGGACGATTCAGCCCCGCTGATCATCTCAAACATATGAGGGTTTACAAACGCGGTGTTTCGGTCAAGGCACGATAAGAACACGGCGGAGCGCGTCGACTTGCGCGCAAAGGTCTGCGCTCTTGCGTTGGGCTTGTAGCCCATCTGCGCGGCGATTTTTTTGATATGCTTTATCTGTTCCTCCGAAATCGTGTAAGAGCCGTTTATCGCCTTTGAAACAGTACTGATTGACACGCCTGCTTCTCTGGCTACATCCTTGATGGTTGCCATTGCGTTTCTCCTGTTATCACAAAATTATCACCGCTCCAAAGGACGCTTCCATCCCATTTTGGCGTGTTTAGTGCGACTGTGACGGTTTCGTTTTCAAATGTGCGCTCAAAAACAAATATGTCGCCGTCCGCGCGGACTGTTTTGAAGCTGCCGCGGCGCAGGGATATGTGCTTGTGCCTGAACGCGATTGCCTTTTGATAGAAATGATATAAATCGCTGTCGCCGTCCCAGATCATATGGTGTCGGTATCCCTCCTCGGTAACGCCCGTTATGCCTTGCTCATCGCCATAAAGCACTCCCGGGATACCCACAAAGCACATTTGAAACAACACCGCCAGCTTCATCTTTTCTTTATCGCCCCCGCATAGGGATAAAAAGCGGCTGGCGTCATGGCTGTCAAGCAGGTTTAGCTGCGCGTTCACAATGTTTCTGCGGTAACGCATAAGCATATTCGTAACACGCGCGTTAAATTCGGCGGCGTTTATTTCTTCGCGGGCGAAAAAGTCGCGGCAGTGCTTTCTAAAATCATAGTTCATGGCGGAATGGAACATTGACCCGTCAAGCCAGTGACCCGCGCTCTCCCACACCTCGCCAATCAGCAGGGAATCGGGGTTTAATTCTTCCGCCGCTTTGCGCAGTATCCTCAAAAAGCCGTCGTCCATTTCGTTTGCCACATCGAACCGCAAGCCGTCAATCTGATACTCCTTCAGCCAGAAGCGGGCTACATCGGTGAAATATTTCGCCGCCTCGGGGTTTGCGGTGTTTATCTTCGGCATGAGCCTTTCGTATGCAAAACACTCATAACCTGGTATATCCTCGGTGTTATCGGGGCGGACGACAGGGTACTCCAAACGGTAGAACCAATCCTTATAGCGCGAGTTTTCACCGTTTTTCACCACATCTTCAAAAGCGAAAAACCGCCAGCCGCAGTGGTTGAACACAACATCAATTATAATGCGGATTCCATTTTGATGCAAGACATTTACCATTTCGCGAAAATCATCGTTTGTGCCGAAACAGGGGTCAATGCTGTAATAGTCAAGCAGATCGTATTTGTGGTATTCTCCCGCCGTGAAAATCGGGTTTATGTAGACGCAGTTAACCCCAAGCCCTTTTAAATAATCCGCGTTTTCCGTAATACCTTTGATTGTGCCGCCGAGCCTGCTGCGCGTGACCTTTCCGCACCATTCCTTTTCATCCGCCTGCAAGCTTATATAGCGGCGTGATGTGGCAAAGCTATCCGGGAAGATATTGTAAATTACCGCGTCCCTTGCCCAATCGGGGACTCTTGCCACATCGGCGCGGTGAACATATGGAAGCTGGAAATATTCCGAGCGGTCCGGCACGGTTTTGCCTGAGAAGAAATCGGCGTAATACAGTATGGCCTGATTTCCGTCGTTGATCTCAAAATAATAGCATATGCGCCTGTAGAGCGTGTCAAACTCGACCTCCCACCAATCAAACAAGGAATCATATGCAACGATTTTCATGGTTTCGCTTGTAAAGATTACAGGGTTCACGCGGCAGGCGCGGTCGCCGTAGTATAGCGTGCAGGACTTTAAATCACCCTTTGCGGCGCGAAGCCGGAAAACAACCCGGCTTTCGCTGACGCCGTGCGCGTATTCAGACATCGGAACATGATGTATCGCTTGTAGATTCATCCTTTTACACCTCCCGCAGTTAAGCCCGACTGCATATGTTTTTGCGTCATAAAGAAAATGACAAGTATCGGAAGCGACACGACAATAGACGCAGATGCAAACACCGGCCAGCTTCCGCTCATTTCAGTGGCTTGCAGCGAATACAGCCCCGCCGCCAGCGTGTAATTGCGCGCACCGGTCATAAAGGTTATGGCATAGATGTATTCGTTCCAGACAAAAATCAAAACCATAATGCCGGTTACGATAATCGTGGGCTTTGCAAGCGGTAAAAGGATTGTCGTCACGGTCTGCCGGGTATTTGCCCCGTCAATAGACGCAGCTTCCTCAATTTCAAGCGGAACGGAATCAAAATAGCCTTTTAAATTCAGCACGCCGAACATTGCCATTGTGCCGATGTAGATGAGGACAATCCCCGCTTTGGTGTTGACTAAGCCAATTGGCGAAAGCAGCCTGTAGATGGCAAACATGGAAAGGATTGCGGGGAACGAATGCAGCAGCACCAGTCCGCCTACAATTTTTAAGCGGCCGACGAACCTAAACCGCGACAGGCTGTAAGCGGCAGGTATTGCAACGAGCAGAGATATTGCCACTGAAGACACGGCGAGAATCACCGTGTTGCGAAACCATAGCAGCACAGGCTGTTCTATTATGACAGCGCGATAATTGGCAAAAGTAAACTGTCTCGGGATAAAGCTGAAATCAGAGCCCAGAATACTGTTTGAAGCGTTAAGCGACACCGAAAAAGCATAAAGAATCGGCACAAGGGCCCCGAAGCATACCGCGATAAAGAACAGGTTTAATAAAACAAGCCCTGTGCGCTCAATCTTTTTTCTCATGCATTTCGCCTCCTTTGTTTCGTTTTTACCAGTAAGGTAAGCCCCATTAACAGCGCAAAAATACACATGGAAATCGCGGAGGAATACCCGTAATTGCTGGTGACAAATGCAGTTTCATACGTATAGGTCAGCACGGTATGGATATTCGCCCCTGTTTTTGCCCCGACCTGCTGAGTGAGCAGGTAAATGACGTCGAATTGCTTGAACGTGGTAAACAGCGTAATGATTACGGCAGGCCCGATAATGGGGCGGATTGCGGGAATCGTCAGCTTCACCGAGCGGTCGAACCAGCCCGCGCCGTCAATGAGGGCGCTTTCATAATAGCTTTTATCCACACTCTGTAACGCGCCGTCAATAATCATGATCATAAACGGCAGCGCAAGCCACAGGTTTACGGCTAAGCAGGAGATAAAGGCCGTCACATCGTCGGCAAGCCACCGCACGGGATCAAAGCCAAGCCTGTCAAGCCACTGGTTGAGCAGGCCGAACTGGGAGTTAAACATACCGTTTCTCCACAGCAGGATAGAAACATATCCGGGCATCGCCCACGGAAACATGAGTATGGTTTTATAAACCCGCCGCAGCCGCAGCTTCCCGACATTCAGCAGGCTTGCCATGACAAATGCTATGACAAGCTGCAATATCATGTTTGCGGCGGTCCACAGAAATGTTACCGATAACGCATGCAAAAAACCGGAATCAAACACCAACAACGCCCTGCCGTAATTGACGAGCCCGATTATTTCAAAATCAAACCAGTTGTAGATGTTCATGTTTGTCAATGAAATATAGGCGGTATAAATCATGGGAAAGACAATAATCAACCCGATGATCAACAATGACGGCGACAGGCACAGCCATGAGCGCAAAACGCATTTATCCGTTTTCAGCTTCCACACCTCATCTCATGGCGGCAATGAGTTCTTCCGCTCTCGCCTGGGCTTTATTCGCCGCTTCCTCAACGTCGACCCTGCGCATGTTGACGTCAACAAGCATATTATTTACCGCGTTCCACATCACGTCCATTTCCGGAATGCTGGGCATCGGCACCGCGTCTTCCGCGACCTTACGCATCAGCATGACCATATCGTCGCCCTGAACCGTATCGAGCTCGTAGCATTCTTCAAAAGCCGGGGCGCTTCCGCTGGCCTGCGCCATAGAAACTCCGATATCAGTATTGCAAAGCTGGTTAAGAACTTTTCCGATAGCGGCATTTTTGTCGGCGTTGTCCGCCGCGACTTTGAGCACATGAAGCCCTTGCACACCGGAAAACGGCGCGAGGGGCAGACCGGTTTCATTGACTACCGGCATTTCGGAAAGCCCTAAATCGATACCCGCTTCACGCACGGCGGGCACAAGCCACGGGCCTCCTATCGTCGACGCGGCCATACCCTCCCTGAACAAGGTGTTTGTGGTAGCATAGTCCGATTCACCTATCATGAGCCGCACAAATTTAAGGTGGTAATTCAAAGCGGCAATGGTTTTTTCGCTGTTTAGCTGCGGGACGCCGTCTGAAGAAATCATCTCGCCTCCAAAGCCGTGAATCCAGCCCGCGCTGAAATACGCCTCGCTGTGCTGCTCCAAAAATCCGTAAAATCCGTCTTTTGTAACTTCCTGCATGTAAGCGTACAAATCCTCAGTCGTTGCGGGAACATCTTCGTCCGACATAAACGCGCGGTTATACATAAACAACAGCGTCTCAAAATAAATCGGAAGCTGATAAACCTCGCCCTTATAAGTTGCGGCCGATATTGTCATGGGAAGAAAGCCGTCTAAAGTCACGGCGTCCACAAAATCCGTAACGGGGGCAAGGAGTCCCATTTCGGCATATACCCCCAGCTTGTCGTGGGCGAAGAAGTACATGTCCGGCGCGGCCCTCGGGTCGTTGCCTGACATTTTCAAGGCTTCGGTCAGACCGTGTTTCTTTTCCAGGCTGACGATGATTTCGGGGTTTAGCTTATCCAATTCCGCTTGCAATTCGGCAGCTACCGCATCCTCCTTGTCGTGCCAGATTATCAGTTCAACCGCATCAGGCGCATCAGGCGCGTCAGGGACGCTAGGCGTCGTACCGGCGCTGTCACAAGCAGCCAGTACCGCCAACAAAAGGAATGCCATGAATCCGGCTATGATTTTACGTTTCATATTGGACCCCCTATCTTATTGAATACAGGTTCTCACTTCTTTTTCTTGACGGCTATTCCAATTCCAACGGCTGCGGCGACTGCGGTTACGGTCGCAATAATCCATCTGGCCGGGCTGCCGCTATTTGACTGGCTTACAGGCGCCGGGCCGGGTGTTTCGGCGGGCGCCGGAGCAGGCTCAACCACGTCGGGAGCATCGTCTGCTACAGGAGCTTCAGTGATTTCTTCGTAGGCGACAACATAATCTTCGGGTCCGCTTACTAGAATCCAAATGTCTTTGCCGGTTTCTAAATCTTTTGTGTCGCCGGTCTGTACGCCGCCTTCGTTTGCATTTACAATTACGCTGTTAATCCAACCCGGAACCGAAAGAGAGTACCATTCGCCGCCGTCTTGAAGCGGTTCGCCGGGCCATGTTGCAAAGGCGTTTGTGCCATCGGGGTCAAGCCATGCCCATAGATGGGGATTTGCCCAATCGTCAGGCACTTTTACATGGACGGTAATATTATCGCCCGCCAAGTCGGGATTTTCATAAGCGACTTCGGCGCTCAAATCATTGGCAACGATAATATACATATCTTTGGGCTCAACAGTCAAGTCGCCGGTTTGAACGCCCTCAGTACCGCCATTGACAATCACCGAGTTAATCCAAGCTGGTACACGCGCTGTAAACCAACCTTTATCATTGGCTTTCATCGATTCACCGGGCCAAGAATCAAAAGCATTTGTCCCGTCCGGATGAAGCCATGCCCACAGGTTTACCGCCTCCCAGGACTGCGGAACTCTGGCGTAAACAGTGATTTTTTTCACATAAGCAGGGGCTTCGCCAGTGGTTTTCGCGTCATAAGAAACATCCCACGCTTCAGGGGATTCTACCGCAATCCAGGCATTTTTCCCTTCAATCGGAAAATCGCCGGTCTGAACAGAGCCGTCATTCGCGTTAATAATGACATTGGTTACCCAAGAGGGCAAATAGATGTAATACCAGCCGTCGTTAGCGGGATCTTTCTCGGCTTCATCACCGGGCCAGGCATCAAAGGCCCCATTGCCGTCGTCATCCCATGCCCACACACAAGGATTTTCCCAATCTTCGGGAACAGATATGTAAGCAACAATCATTTCGCCTTCTGCTGCAAAAGCAACAGGAGCAGCTACAGCCGCAAGCATGAATATGGAAACGATAAGAGATAATAGACGTTTAAGCATAATGCTTTCCTCCTTAATATATGGAATGCTTTTGCTTATAAGTATAATTAAAATCAGCCCGTTGTCAATTACTTGTTAAGGAAAATTTACGAAAACGTTTTCCTCGCTTGAAGCTTTTTGCTTCCATATTCCTGCCGCGGAGCTGATGATCGGATCCGCGGCAGTTGCATAATATCCAAAATGAGCTTTAGGTATTTAAAAATGCGCACTTGACATATAAGGCGAATTGACGTAAAATTTTATAATAAGATTTACATCATATATATTATATACATAATATATTGTAAAAATCTTAATTGTAATAATTGAGCAAGAATGAGGATTAAGAGATAAATATGGATCAAAAAGTAAATACGCAAGAATCGTTGGGTTTTAAGCCGGTATCCACTCAACGGGTGTCACAGGAGATTGTCCGGCAAATACAAGATGCGATTATTTCCGGAAAACTAAACCCTGGCGATAAACTTCCGTCGGAACGGGATCTTATCGCCATGTTTGGACGCAGCCGCCCCTCGGTGCGAGAAGCATTCCGCGTGCTTGAAGAAGCCGGATTAATCAATATTGTTGGCGGTGTTGGGGCAATTGTGTGCGAACCAAATTTAAAGCAATTAGTTGAGCCCTTAGGCGTAATTTTGCAAATGAAAAAAGTCACGGCTCAGGAGCTTGTTGAAGTTCGCATCATTACTGAGTTGTCGATTGTGGAATGGGCGGCTGTCCGGCGTACCGATGATGATTTGCTGTCTATTGAAAAAATTCTTAAAAAAGAAGAGGAACTTGTCGATAATTGGGATGCGTTTTATCAAGTAGACCGGGATTTTCATGAAGCAATCGCTGCGGCCGCTAAAAATGGCGTATCTCAGGTTTTAATGGAGGTGCTGCGTGAATCGCTGCTTGCAGAGGTAATAAAAGGCTTCAACCAGCTAAGCGAGGAAGAAAGGCGAAAGGAACAGAGCGAGCTGCTTGACCTTCACCATAAATTATATAAGGCGATTAAAAATTGTGACATCCAGACTGCAAAAGCACTCATGATAACGCATTTGGAACAATTTGAAAAATTAGTGTCTCAAAAATAAAATGACAACAAATCTTGCAAACAGACCAACGATATAAACGATTGAAAAAAATCGTGCATATCGTTGGTCTTTGTTATAATGTACAATTAATTTAAAAAACATTCATGCAAATTGTCAATTGTATAATAATAAAAAGCCTGCTAAACTGATATTCAGTAATCTGGTAAGACCAGATACATATATTGCATTTATGCAAAAAATAAAACTTGGAGGTTGGAAAAATGTCAAAATTGATCGATTGTACTCTTCCGCTATATGACTTTATGCCGGTGGGAAATGTTTGGGCTTGGGACGTACCGTTCCAATCAGAACCGATTACAACGCATGGCAAACAATCCTATGAACTGTGGATGATTACCATGCATTCTGAAGCTGGAACCCGGCTTATGATTAAGGCGATGCAGGATCCCAATGCTCCGACTGTGGACCTTGTTCCTCTGGAACAACTGCTAAACCGCCCTGCTGTTGTGGTTGATGTGCCCTGTGGTAGGGATGGTGCGGTTACACCGGAACAAATTGAAGAAGGATTCGCTAAAGTTGATTTTCGCAAAGGGGATGCAGTCATCCTGCGCACCGGGTGGGGCGATAACAACCGTTGGGAAGAGATTGGTGATGATTACGCCCGCCACGGCCCATGCATATCCAAGGCCGCTTCCGAAAAGCTGTGTGAGATTATGAAAAATAATGGCTCTGACCTTGCCGGCGCGGACGTAGCTTACTGGGGCAGAGGCGATAAGTATCAGGGTCCCCTCTGGGCGGACAGGCCGGCATGGGCGCGGAATCCTTTCCCATCAATAGAAGCGAAGCGCTTTCTGGCGCAATACACCGCCGAGATGGCGATTGAGGATTGGGAATCTCCAAACGTTATGACCACTAATAATATTAATTTTATTGGCGCTATGTGCAACTTAAACTCTATTACAAAACAAAGAGTCAAGCTCAATGTGATTCCCTTGAAACTTAAAGGCGCAAGGGGAGCCACATGTAACGCCTTTGTTGAGGAAGAATAAGAAAACGACAGCAAGGCGCAGCAGAATAGATGTTCTGTTGCGCCTCTTTCTCTTATGAAACATGGAAAAGCATAGCAAAACAAATTCTCAAAGCAAATTTAAAAAGGGGGTTCGGTAATGATTATTGATGCTGATACACATATTTCCCCGACGCTGGAGTGGGGCACAAGTATTACAGCAGAACAATTGATTGCAAAAATGGACAAGATCGGTGTGGATAAATGCCTTACCTGGATACATAATCCCTATATCCGATCCAAGCTGGATCATTCGGTTGCATATATATATGAATCTATGAAAAAATATCCGGATAGAATTCTTGGATTTGGATGGGTAGACCCGCAGCTTGGCATGGACCACGCTTTGGCCTTAACCGATAAATGCCTGAATGCGTATCATCTTTATGGCATTAAGTTGAACGGGGCAGTCAATAAATTCCCGATTGACAGCAAGGAAATCGCGTATCCTATTTTAGAAAAGATTGCAAAAGCAGGCAAAATAGCGGCATTTCACAGCGGCTGTGATGATGTCGCGAATACGCACCCTTACAAAATCGGCAAGATTGCAAGAGATTTCCCCGAAATGCCGGTTTTAATGATTCATATGGGCGGGGAAGCGTATGCCGACGCTAGTTCCTGCGCCATTGAAATGGCACAGGAATACAAAAATATTACGCTCATCGGCAGCCAAGTACCTAAAATGTCGGTGCTTAAAGCAATCAGGGTACTAGGCGCCCATCGGGTGGCTTTTGGCAGCGACACGCCTTTTGCGCTGATGGGTGCGGAATTAGGCGGTTACAAGGCTATGATGGAGGAAGAGGGAATGTCCGGGAAAGATCAAGACCTTGTATTGGGAGGCAGCATCGCCGCGCTATTTGATTTATAAAAATCGAATGCTTTCATTTGGATTTTTCAATAAACGAAAGAAAACAAAGTAAGGAGAATGAATCATGAAATGTAAGTCTGTTTTTTCTTTTCTGCTGATAATCGTGCTAACCGCGAGCCTATTTGCCGGATGCGGCGGCGCTCAGCAACCGGCCACACCTGCTCCTGCCCCGGCAACTCCTGAATCAAACGCATCGGAGTCACAGGAGAATGAGGCGCCGCCTTCTCAACCGCTGGATCCGATTAAAATTGGTTATGTCGGAGCGATTACCGGAGAAAATGCAATCCTTGCCGAATATGAGTCGAAAGGCGTTATGCTGGCTGTTGACGAAATAAACGCGGCAGGCGGTGTTAACGGGCATCCGCTGGAACTTGTAATTGAGGACGCCGCCGGGACAAACAGCGGCGCCGTTCTGGCTACGCAAAAAATAATTGCGCGCGATGATATCGTGGGCATAATCGGACTTATGCGTAGCCCTTTTATGATGGCGGCGACAGAGTATATACAAGAAGCTAAGATCCCGATTTTGACGAATGGAACCGCCCTGCAAATCACGCGGCATGGAAACCCTTACGTCTTTCGCATTCGTGCCAACGATTTGGTTGTAACCGATGTTGTGTTAAAATTTATTGCCGATGATTTAGGCTTGACAAAAATAGCCGTGCTTCATGACACCGATGTATACGGAATGGGCGGATTGGAAAACATTAAAACCAATTTGGAGAAATATCCCAATCTGGAAATCGTGAGCGAGCAAGGTTATAACACAGGAGCCAGAGATTGGTCGCCCCAACTTTTAAATATTAGAAACTCCGGTGCGGAAGTTATTATTGGCTGGGGAACGAATACGCAAGAAAACGCAACGATTGTAAGGCAGATTAAACAGATGGGATTAGATGTAAAAGTGATAGGCGCGCCGACATATGGCACGACAGTTATGCTCGAATCTGCAGGCGAATATGCGGAAGGCCTGTGTTCTGTTACTGACTGGAATACCTCCCTGACTGACGAAAGGTCAGCAAAATTCATTCAGGACTTTCACGCGAAATATGGTCACGACCCGGACTATGCTTCCGCTGCCGGTTATGATGGCCTGTATCTTTTAGCGGAGGCGATTAAAAATGCAGGAACAGACAGAGAGGCAGTCAGGGACGCCATGTCTGACATCAGAAACTTTGAAGGGATAATCGCTACTTATGATTATGATGAATTTGGCGACGGCAACCGCGAAATGTGCATTACACAGGTTAATGGCGGAAGATATGAGATTATTACCAGGGTTAGAGTGGAAAAATAAGAATTAGCCAGTTTTAATGCTATAAGAGACAAGGAATAAAATAAATAATGATATTCCTTGTCTCTTTGAAGGAGTGTTACAAATATGTTTTCAATGGCCACGCAGCTTTTTATTAACGGCTTAGCCATAGGCGCTATTTATGCAATGGTCGGTTTGGGAATCGCTCTTATTTTCCGCGCGGTTCAGGCAGTCAATTTCGCGCAGGGTGAATTTGTTGTCTTTGGCGGATTTTTTGCGATTACATTTTTCAGCACAATCGGATTACCTGTTTGGCTCTCGATTATTTGCGGCGTGTTAGCCACCATGATAATGGGATATATTTTCCAACGGCTGGTGTACGTTCCGCTGCAAAGATCCACCTCGATTACGATTGTTGTTGCAACGATGGGCGTTTCCATAGCTTTGACGGATTCTTCCCGCATCATTTGGGGAGCAGCTCCCCGGTTATTTCCTGAAATACTCGGTTCAACGGTAATCGCAATTGGAGACTTATATGTAGTTCCGCAAAATCTTGTAATTCTTGTGGCGGCGCTAATCCTTTTCATTACACAATATATTCTTTTCGAACGCACTTTTTTAGGGATGCAAATGCAGGCTGTGGCTCAAGATAAAGAAACTGCAGCATTAATGGGAATAAAAGTAAACCGGATGATCGCCATTACATTCCTATACAGTTCAGGGTTAGCCGCTATCGCCGGTATTTTAGTAGCACCGATTACCTATATATGGTCAACGATGGGCAGCGGATTAGTGCAAAAGGCGTTTGTTGCCACGATTGTGGGCGGTTTTGGCAGCGTTCCGGGAGCCATTCTTGGTGGATTGTTCGTGGGCGTTGTTGAAACTCTGTGCGGTGGGTTTATTTCGTCCACCTATCAGGACGCCTTTGCTTTTATCATACTGATTATTGTTTTGATTGTACGGCCCATGGGATTCTTTGGCGAAGAGACAATGGACAAGGCTTAAAGGGGGGGATATTGTGCACAAAATTATAGCATTTATTGGGTTATTGATTCTGGCGATCTTGTTGCCGCAATTTTCTTCAGCCTATGTGTTAGGCATTTTAGTTCTGGCCGGCGTCTATGTGATTTTAGTTCTTGGACTGAATGTTTGTCTTGGGTTTGCAGGACAAATATCGGCGGCGCAAGCAGCCTTTTGGGGAATAGGAGCCTATACGTCCGCAATTATTAATATGAGATTAGGACTCTCTTTTTGGGTCGGGTTTCCTTTGGCTATCGTCATTACCGGTTTAGTCGGCCTTGGATTGGCAATACCAACGATTAAGTTAAAGGGATTTTATCTGGCTATGGCCACAATTGGTTTCCAGCAGATTTGTTTTTTAGTTTTTGTAAACTGGAGGCCGGTCACGATGGGAGTTGACGGAATTCCCAATATTCAAAGGCCCTCTATCGGCGGATATTTATTAAGATCTGACAGAAGCTTTTACTACTTTTTGCTGATATGGGTTTTAATCGCAATCATATTTTCGCTCCGGCTTGAAAAATCAAAGCTAGGCAGGGCTATGAAAGCATTGCGCGACAATCAATTAGCGGCGGAGGCAATGGGAATTGATACAAACAAGGTCAAGTGCATCGCTTTTATGATAAGTGCAGCCATGAGTGGAGCAGCAGGTAGCCTGTACGCACATTTTGCAAGGTATATCAGCCCGGATCTTTTTGTATTCAGTACATCCACCCTGATAATATCCATGTTGATTATCGGAGGCTCCGGTTCAGTTGCAGGCGCGATACTGGGCGCAATTCTATTGGTCGCCCTGCCTGAGTCTCTGCGTTTTCTCAATAATTACTACATGGTGATATACGGGCTTGGAACCGTATTAATTGTGATTTTCATGCCGAAAGGTTTGGCAGGCCTTATCGGGCGTATCATAGAGAAGCTTAAGTTCTTCTTGGAACACGGGCGCGGGAGGGAAAAAGTGAATGAGTGATACCGTTTTAAAAACTGAAAAACTGACAAAAGATTTCGGTGGACTGCGGGCTGTTAATGAACTTGACATGGAAATAAAAAAGGGAGAAATCCACGCCTTGATTGGCCCGAACGGGTCAGGAAAAAGCACAACCCTTAACCTGCTTAGCGGTATTTATCTTCCAACGGAAGGAGACATCTGTTTTAAAGATGAAAAAATAAATACCCTGCCTGTTTTTCAGCGAACGGAGCTTGGAATCGGACGTACTTTTCAAAACATTCGATTATTTGATACCCTTACGGTTTTTGACAATATTTTAGTTGGCAGGCATACAAAGCTATCGACCAATTTTTTTCAGCAAATAATGAAAACGAAAGCCTTGAGAGAGGAAGAAGAAGAAAACAGAGAGAAAATTTTAGGGTTATGCAAAACCGTCGGCCTGCTCGGAAGGGAACACTTACTTGCCAACGGCCTTCCATACGGTGACCGCCGTATGTTAGAGATTGCAAGAGCGCTGGCCGGCAATCCCTCCTTGCTGCTATTGGACGAGCCTTTTGCGGGAATGAGCCCGACTGACGCTGATCGTTTAGTTGAAATCATTCAGGAAATAGGAAATGCAGGAACTACTATTTTACTCGTTGAACATCATATGCGGGTTGTGATGAAACTATCGCACAACATTTCCGTACTGAACTTCGGCGTTAAAATTGCCGGGGGGACGCCGGAGGAAATCAAAAATAACCAGAATGTGATCGAAGCCTATCTCGGGAAGGAGGGGTAAAATGCTTAAATTGGAAGCAGTATCCACCTTTTATGGAAATATTCAGGCGCTAAAAAAGATATCCCTGGATGTAAATGAAGGGGAAATTGTTGTACTGATTGGAGCGAATGGCGCAGGCAAGACAACAACCTTATTATCTATTTCGGGGTTGATTCGTCATGCGGAGGGGTCAATCAAGATATTAGGCCAAGATATTTCCAAGATGCAGCCGGAGGAGATTGTTGGGCTAGGATGTGTGCATGTGCCCGAGGGCCGGCGGACATTCCCGAATCTAACAGTAGAGGAAAACTTAAAAATAGGAGCGTCCGTTTTAATCAGGAATGGAACGCACATGTCAGAGATCAAACAGGATGTTGAAAAAACACTGGAGCGTTTTCCGAACCTTATGGCGCGCAGGAAGAAAAAAGCCTGGAGCTTGAGCGGAGGCGAACAGCAAATGCTTGCAATCGGCCGGGGAATGATGGCAAGGCCCAAGCTGATGATGCTTGACGAGCCTTCACTTGGCCTTGCGCCTATACTGGTACAGGAGGTCTTTCATATAATCAATGAAATAAGGCAACAGGGAACCACCGTTTTGCTTGTCGAGCAAAACGCCAGGGCGGCCTTGAATTTGGCTGACCGCGCATATGTTCTTGAAACAGGTGAAATTGTACACGCCGGAGCCGCTAAGGAAATACTCCACGATAAGCAACTAATTGACGCATATCTGGGAGGGTAGCGTGTAACAATTTGTGAAAACGAAAAGTGATGTTGTAATCGGCATAACAACCGCCGAAAGCAGGGCGCAGGGAATTTTTCTTGCGCCCTTTTCCATATTCAGGGCAACAGCATTTACTTTTTTATTTAGGCAGAACCACCCCGCCGTCTGCGGACGCCACCCCTCCGAGGAGGGGAATGGGGATAAAACGGAGCAAAATTCCCCTCCTTGGAGGGGTGGCACGAAGTGCCGGGGTGGTTTTTCAGCCCATTTGCTGTGATTCACGCTCAGCAAAAAGTAAATGCTGTTGCCCCTTTCCATATTTACTTTTTCGCCAAAATACTTTATAATAAATAGCAGTAAAATTTATATTGCTTTATAATCCGAAAAAGTAAGGGGTACATCTATGAAAACAAGAAAACTACTTTCCACCATGCTTGCCCTGATATTGGTATTATGCACAATTACAGGGGGGGGCTTTGTACAAATTGCCTATGCCGATAGCGATGGCCCTGACGGCGATATGCCGGACGGCAGCGAGACGCAGCCCGCCGCGACCGCGGGGGTAACGCAGGCGCAGGGCATATCGCCGAGGTCAGGCGGCTTCGTCTACATCGACCTTGGCAACGTTGATACAACAGGCGCCAGCGGCTATACGGCAAACCCAACTACGAACGTCATCACTGTGAAAGATACCGCCTCCATCAGCATCAGCGGCGACGGCACAAACGGCGGCGACGGTTGGACAATACGAATTGAAGACGTACCCGGCGTTGACGTTCACATTACCATTGCAGCGGGCACAACCATTCTCGGGACAGTATTTAACGCATACCCTGCCCTGGAAGTACCCGGCGGCGCGAGCATCCAAGGGGGGGGCCCCGATATAACCATTACCGGCAGCGGCAGCGGCAGCGGCATTTTCGCAAACGGCGACCTCCGGATTAACGGTGTAATAGGCAGTATTACCGGCGGCTATAACGGCATTTCCTCATACGGCGATGTTACAATTTTCGCCAATATAACAAGCATTACCGGCGGCAATGCCGGCATTTTCGCAATCGGCAATGTTACAACCTCAGGCACGTTGGGCGATATTTCCGGCGGCAATAACGGCATTTTCGCAATCTACGGGGACATCTCTATCCTCGGCAATGCGGGCGATATTACAGGTGGCATGCACGGTATTTGCGCAGCAAATGGCGGAGACGTCGGAATTTTCGGCAGGATAGGCAACATAACCGCCATTTCCCAAGA
>Ga0099364_10000093_pt1 | contig 143798 bp, 126 predicted proteins | sample TergutTh196P3_FD_73070 | JGI IMG/M metagenome (GOLD analysis project Ga0099364, IMG submission 73070) | Microcerotermes parvus P3 segment gut microbial communities from Pointe-Noire, Republic of the Congo - Th196 P3 | ecosystem: Host-associated > Arthropoda: Insects > Digestive system > Gut ... | reverse complement strand
AAGGCGGCGATAATTACGGCAATAATAGGGGCGGTTTCAGAGACAGAGACAGGGATCGAAACAGAAGGGATTCCCGCCGGTACTAAGAATGGATAATGCCCCTATTCTAAAAATAAAAAAAATGGAAGGGGCTGTCCTTCCTCAATATGAGAGTCCTGCGGCCGCTGCCATGGATATCAGGGCTTTCATTAAAGAGGATGTAACAATTCCACCCATGGGAAGGGCAAAACTTCCTACGGGTCTTTTTTTTGAAATTCCAGCCGGTTATGAAGTTCAAATAAGGAGCCGTTCAGGGCTTGCATTTAATCATGGAGTATCAGTATTAAATTCCCCGGGTACAATAGATGCAGATTATAGGGGAGAAATAGGAATAATCCTTGTAAATTTGGGCTCCCAGCCCTATACTGTAAGAAATTCTGACAGGATTGCCCAAATGCTAATTTCACCCATTGTAAGGCCGAAAATAATTGAAAGCGATTCACTTTCAGATACCGATAGGGGAATAGGAGGATTCGGATCCACAGGGGTGGAATAATGTATTTGAAAAAACAAAAGAGCGGCCGTTATATTTCACATACCCTTTTTTTTTATATTTTAAAAGACATGTTCCTTGCCTATCTTGTTACCTTTCTTTTTTTCTTTTTTGTTTTTTTTATTAATCAGTTTTTATTGATTGCCCAGGAAATCCTTACAAAACAAGTTCCCATATATCAGGTGATCCTTCTTCTTGTTTATGCCCTTCCTCAAGTGGTTGCCCTTGCGGCTCCCTTTGCATCCCTAATGGGAACCCTTATAACTGTGGGAAGGCTGAGCTCCGATAACGAAATTTTAGTAATCCTTGCCTCCGGTACTTCTTATAAAATGGTATTTCTACCTGCCCTTGTAATGGGTCTTATAATTTCCATGCTTTCCTTTTTTACCAACGATGTACTCCTTCCGGCAGGAACCATTCAGTTCCAGAGATTGTATAGAAGTATTTTAGTTTCTACCCCAGCACTTGAAATAGAAGCCAACTCCGTTAAACGTTTCAGAGACACTGTTATAGTTACCGGTCCTGTTGTCGGAACAGGAATAAGTAATCTCTTAATACTGGACAGAACAGGAGAGGGAGAGCGAAGGCTTATAATGGCGGAATCCGCCCGTCTTACAGATTCCGGCATAGAAGGTTTGAGTCTTGATTTAAATGAGGCTTTTTATCTTTCTTCAAGAGAAAATTTTAGGGATGATTATGATTATGCATCTACCTCCTTCCTGCGCTATTGGGTTGTTCAGGACGATCTAATACAGGCCATACATTCCATTGGACCCAATCAGATGAGTTCCTATGATCTTGGCATGGAAATACAGGAAATGAATATTGAACATTTGGGCAGGTTGGATGAAAGATACAGAAGGGTTATGTCAAATTCCATGGGTTTGGAAGAGAGCCTTAGAGCCGGCTCTTCCAGTGAATTGTGGAATAGAAGGGAATCTTACCTAGCCAATCTTATAAGGGAAATGCAGGGAGCCATTACTTCAAGAAATAATATGAGACTCCAGATTTACAGAACCGAATATTATATTAAATTTTCCATTCCCTTCGGCGCACTTTCCTTTGTGCTTCTTTCCGCCACAATTGGGTTATACGCAAAAAAAAGCGGACAGACCATGGGATTCATTGCCGGACTTATTTTATCGGTAATTTTCTGGGCCCTTCTTGTCGGAGGAAGAACCATCGGCGTTAACAGGAATTTCCCGCCCATGCTTACAATGTGGCTTCCCAACATACTCGCCCTTTCCGGAGGATTCATTCTCCTTTTTATAAGGTTAAAAAGATGACGCTTGACAGATATTTAGTAAAACAGTTTTTCCCTGTATTTATTATTTCTATATTAATGTTTGTTCTGCTTCTGGGCATGATAGATCTCTTTTCTAACCTTGTCCGTTATCTTAACCATGGTGTATCTACCTTTAATATATTTATGCTTTCTTTTTACTATATTCCTAAAAGCTTATCCTATGCATTGCCCCTCTCATTGCTTTTTGCAACCGCATATACTGTAGGTTATCTTTATTCCAAAAATGAGCTTACATCCATTTATGCTTCAGGAATTCCTTTTAGGCGTTTTTGTTTATCACTAGTATTCTTAGGTCTTAGTGCTTCTATTTTTTCATTTTTTTTTAATGATATTATTGTTATACCAACTTTTAAAATAAAAAATGATCTATCCAGAACCTATTTAAACGAACCTCCAAGCGGAGAATCCAGAACGGACATTGTAATAAGGGCAAGGGGTGGAAGATTAACCTATGCTGTGGATTATTTTGATCACCGTCTGGAAGTTCTTAACGGATTATCCATTATTGAATACGACAATGAAGGCCGGTTTCTCTATCAGATAAGGGCACGCAGTGCTTCATGGACAGGAACCCATTGGGAGCTTTATAATGCTGTTATTTATGAATGGGTAGACGGCATTCTTCGTTACCGCACTATTGAAGGTGTCAATGAATACAGAGAAAGCCCTGATACCTTCAGACGCAATATGGTAAATGTAGAAGAGCTCTCCTTTGTTGATGCTTACTTTTTGGTAAATGATTTACAGTCTGCTGGTCTTCCGTTTTTAGATGCATTAACTGATTTTCATCATCGTCTTTCCTTTGCAACGGTTTCCTTCCTTGTAATTTTTTTATCCATCTCCATGGGCGGGCGTTTCAAGAAAAATATTCTTTTAATGAGTCTACTATCCAGTCTTGGAACTGCTGTAATTTTCTATGTTATGGAAATGATCAGCATGATGCTTGCAAGAACCGGTTATATCTCTCCCCTAAGCGGAGCCTGGTTTCCTGTAGCCTTTTTTACCTTTATTGGTTTTATTTTACTGAGAACTGCCAAAACATAATGAATTATTTTGAAATTAAACATGAAGATGCCTCAAGCAGTGCAAGAACAGCAGTTTTAAACCTTCCTCATGGAAAGGTGGAAACCCCTGTTTTCATGCCTGTTGGAACAAATGCCAGTGTTAAAGCCCTAAGTAATGATGATCTAAAGGAAATTGGTTTTGAGATAATTTTATCCAATACTTATCATTTATATTTGAGGCCGGGATTGGATATTATTTCCAAAGCAGGGGGACTACAGAAATTCATGGCATGGGACAGGAATATCCTTACCGATTCGGGAGGGTTTCAAATTTTTTCCCTCTCTCCCTTCAGGAAAATTAAAATAGAAGGTATGGAATTCAAATCCCATATTGACGGTTCTTCCCATTTTCTTGACCCAGAAAAAATAGTAGAACTCCAGGTTATTCTTCAAAGTGATATTCAAATGCAGCTCGATGTATGCACCAATTGGGGAATCTCCCATGGAGAAGCTGCGGAAGCCTTGAATATTACTTCTAATTGGATGGACAGGGCAAAAAAAAGATGGAATGAGGAAAGGGAAAAAGGCGAATATAGGGGTTTATTATTCCCCATAGTACAGGGGAATTTTTACAAGGATCTAAGGAAGGAGAGTATTCAAAGGGTAATTGATGCCGATTTTCCGGGAAATGCAATTGGTGGTCTTTCTGTAGGAGAGCCGGAAGAGGTTTTCTATGAATATCTTTCCTATACAGCTGCTCTTCTTCCCTCGAATGCTCCTAGATATGCTATGGGCATTGGCACTCCAGAATATATCCTATTTGCCATAGAAAACGGAATTGATATGTTTGACTGCGTATTGCCGACAAGGAATGCAAGAAACGGCAATGTTTTCACAAGGGAAGGTTCTTTTGCCCTGAAAAAAGCCGAAAACATGAACGATTTTATGCCGATAGATGAAGAGTGCGGATGTAAGGTATGTCTTACCCATTCCAGGGCATATTTAAGGCATCTATTTAAAAGTAAGGAAATTCTATGTTCCATGTTGGCAAGCTATCATAATTTGTATTTTCTTCATGAACTTGTAAGAGATGCAAGGAAAGCAATAATGGAAAAAAAATTTTTACCATTCAAGAAGGCATTTCTGGAAAAATACAGGAGTACAGAATGAAAATTATAATACTTATTTTTTATATATTTATTTCCATGTCCTTGTTTTCACAGGAAGATCAGAATGAAAATACAACCGAAAGGTCTGCAATAGAAGAGCAAAGAAATATAATTCGCTTTGGTACAGAAACAGAAGTTGCTGCTCTAATTCAGACCCTGAGGAATGAGAGATCAACCTACCTTGACGAGGAGTTAATTCAAGTTGCAAATAGAACGCGGAACAGGAATATTTTAACAGGTATCTTTGCCCTCTTTGCAGAAATGGAAAGAAACGGCCTTGAGGAACGTGCCCTAAGAGCCATTTCTGAAAGGGATTATGAAGCAAACGAAACCGTTTCCGCTGCAGTGGATTATCTAGGCAGGGTAAGGGCAAGAGAGGCGATAAGTGTCCTTGAAGAACTAATTAATTCAGGTGAAAGCCGCTTTTTAACCGCATCCCTGCGTGCCTTGGGAAGGGTTGCTGGAGGAATTTCAAATAATCAAGATGAGGATGAAACAGAAAGGGTGGCATTCTTTCTCTTGGATTATTTCAATAACCGTAACCCATCTGATGACAATAGAAGGGAGATAATAACAGCTCTTGGCGAGACCGGCTCCAATGTAAGTGTGTCTTTTCTTTCCAACATTGTGGTAAATCAGGATGAAAGACCCTTTTTACGTATTGCAGCATTGAATTCCCTATCCAGAATAGGCGATGAAGGCGGAATGGAAGCGGTTGTTGAAGCAGTGTCATCATCCGATCCCAATATCAGAAGTGCAGCGGTTGGAGCTCTTGGACCCTTTTCCGGGGATCTGGTAGATGAGGCAATACTTGAAGCATTCAGGGATTCCTTCTGGCGTACAAGGGTAGGGGCGGCTCAGGCTGCAGGTCAAAGGCAAATGGTAAGTGCCATTCCTTTCTTACGCTTCCGGGCAGAAAATGATGATACTCCCCAGGTTAGAAGCGAAGCAATCAGGGCTCTAGGAGCTATTAACAACGACGAGAGCATTGCCATTGTAGACAACCTTTTTTTTAATAGGAGAAGCTCAGACACGGTACGTCTTGTATGCGGAGAAGTGCTTCTTCAATACCGTGCAGATACATATGCAGTCAGGATAGGCACTGAAATGGAAGATGCAAGGCAGAGGAATCAGACTGCTCTTTATAATGGCTTTATACGCATGATGAGCAGTGCAAGATCATCCACACTGGAGCCATTTACCCGTAATTTAATGAGTACAGGCGGTGTAATTGAAAGATCCCTTGCCCTAGATCTCATCATGAATAATGAATTTAGAGGCATGGAAGAGGATGTAAGGGCTTTACTGGATGAGCAGAGGCATGGTATAAGTATATCCAGGAAAGCCAGGCTAACGCTTGAACGTCTCGGACTGGCTGAATAAATCTGACTTCATTTTATAGTACAAAAAAGCGCATTTCTTACCGATAATATACAGATATGAATTATAAGGCCTGGATTTTATCTTTATTTCTGGTATTCATTCCTGTTTTTTTGATTACACAGGACGGAGTACATATTGTGCAAAGGAATGAGACCTTTTATTCCATTGCCAGAATTTACGGATTAAATGCAGAAGCTCTAATGAATCATAATGGAATTACAGATCCTTTAAGACTCCAGGCAGGTCAAAGTCTTAGGATACCCAATTCAGGAATGGGAAATTCAAACAATGTTCAGGAATATATAAGTTACAGAGTAGTAAGGGGAGACACTTTTTTTTCATTAACCAGAAGGTTTTCGGTTACAGAAAGAACAATCAGGGAAGTTAATAATTTATCCGCTTCCTATGTTCTCAGAGAAGGAGACACATTAAGAATTCCTGTTGAAACTGCTCCGGCTTCTCAGATTAATTCATTAAGCCAGCAGGAAGCTTTACAGGCAAGGCCTGCTGAAGCCGGAAACCTGAACACCTCAATAAGGTGGCCTATAAGGGCAAGGGATATTTTTTATTTAACCGGAAGATTAAGCGGAGTAATGATAACAGGGGAAAGAAATGAACCTGTATTTAGCCTTACCCATGGCACCGTTTTATCCGTCGGACCTTATAGGGGATTCGGCAGAGTTGCCATTGTTCAGGTTGAAGGCGGTTACTTATATGTATACGGCGGATGTGAAATTCTATCTGTCAGGGAGGGTGATAGAATTGCTCCAGGAACGGAAATTGGGAGGCTTGGACTGGATATTGTAACTAATTTACCGCAGCTATTTTTCATGGTATACCGCAGTAACTCCCCTGTGGATCCCGCACTTGCACCCAGAGCATGACAATTTTATTAAAAAGAGGGGGCTTATATGTTAAAATCATCACAAAATATTTTGGAAAATGTTAATGTTATAGATGAAGATTCGGATAAAATAAAATCTTCTGTTCAAAAAAACCATAAAAATCTTAAAAGCAATAAACCCAATAGAAACAGCAAAAAAAATAAAAAGTCACGGGGATTAAAGGAGACAGATCCGCTTGCTCTATATTTTAAGCAAATTTCAAAATTTCCCTTATTAAGCGTACAGGAAGAACAGGATATTGGAGAGAAGATCATTGAATTAAGAAAGGAAATTAAGGAAGCAGAGAATAATAATGTCTGTATAAAGGCTCTGCAGGAGTCCCTTCTGATTTACAAGAATAAAATGATCAATGCCAATCTAAGACTGGTTATTTCCATCGCAAAAAATTATCAGCACAGGGGACTTTCCTTATTGGATCTTATTGATGAGGGAAATATCGGGCTTATAGAAGCTGTAGAGCGTTTTGATTATACAAGGGGATGCAGGTTTTCCACATACGGAACATGGTGGATCAGGCAGGCAATAATAAAAAGTATTGCAGACAAGGGCAGGGTTATTAGAATTCCCATTCACATGCTTAATACAATAAAAAAATGTTATTTTGTTGCCAAACAGCTCACACAGGATCTTGGAAGGGATCCCAGCAATGAAGAAATATCCGAATATATGGGAATTCCTGTTTCCAAGGTAAAGGAAATTGTTAAACTTTCTCAGGAGACCACAAGTCTTGATACCATTGTGGATGACGGAAACCTTACCCGTCTTGCAGATCTCATTAGGGACGAAACCCTTATGGAACCCTTTGAAACTGTTTTTTCCATGACCATACAAGACACAATGAGCAATATTCTTTCCCATTTATCTGAGAGAGAAATGAAGATCATTAAACTTCGTTTCGGTTTAGCAGGAGAATCTCCCCTAACACTTGAAGAAACCGGAAAACTTCTTGGCATTACGAGGGAAAGGGTAAGACAAATTCAGGAAAAAGCATCCAATAAACTCAGGAGTTTAAGGGATCTTTACGAACTTAAAGATGAATTATAATTAAAAAATGATTCAGCTTAATAACATAAGAAAATCATTTAAGGTAGTCCAAAGAAAGAAGGGTGCCTTTTCTGCACTTAAATCCCTTTTTTACCGTGAATATAAAACAATTAATGCATTAGACGATATTTCCTTTTTTGTAAACAAGGGAGAAATTGCCGGGTTCATAGGCCCTAATGGGGCAGGTAAATCCACGGCAATAAAAATAATGAGCGGCATCCTTGTTCCGGATTCCGGTGAATGTACTGTAATGGGAATTTGCCCATGGAAAATGAGGAAAAAATATGTATCTAAAATAGGTGTTGTTTTTGGGCAGCGAACCCAGCTTTGGTGGGATATTCCTGTTCAGGATTCCTATGATCTATTAAGAAATATTTACAATGTAGAAGAAAATATATTTAAAAAGAACATGGAAGAGTTAACTGAAATTTTAGAGCTTGAAGACTTATTATCCATACCGCTAAGGCAGTTAAGCCTTGGCCAGAGAATTAGATGCGAGCTTATGGCATCCCTGCTGCATAATCCCGATGTATTGTTTCTGGATGAACCTACTATAGGACTGGATGCTGTTTCAAAACTTGCTGTAAGACGTATAATACTGGATTTAAACAAAAGGAATGACATAACGGTTATTCTTAGCTCCCATGACATGGATGATATAGAAGCATTAACAAACAGAATTATTCTTATAGGCAAGGGTAAAATTCTGCATGACGGTGAATTATCTGCTCTTCGTATGCGTTATGATAGAATAAGGAAGCTGGAAATAAGCTATGGCGAAATAGAGGGTGAAAAATCCAAATTACCCGTTCCGCAGGGAACAGAGCTTCTTTCGGTAAAGGACAATAGGGCAGTTTATCAGGTGGATACGGAAATAATGGGAGTATCTTCTGTTCTTTCAATTTTGGGAGAATCCCTAGATATAAAAGATATGAGTGCAACCAGCCGCCCCATAGAAGAAATAATCGCTTCCATTTATAAAGACGGTAATCTGTGAAAGCCTATTTTGCCATTTTTAGAACAAGGCTCATTGCCGGAATGCAGTACAGAGCTGCAGCCTGGGCAGGAGTGGCAACCCAGTTTTTCTGGGGCGGCATACAAATTTTAATATTCTTTGCATTTTATGAATCTGCAGGATTATATGCAACCGATCTAGAAGCACCGATGTCTTTCAGTCATTTAACCGATTTTATTTGGATGCGTCAGGCCTTTCTTGCCCTTGTTATGTTATGGAGCATGGATAACGAATTACTGGAACATATAGTTTCCGGCAATGTAGCATATGAGCTTTCAAGACCAATGTCTCTTTATACATACTGGTTCAGCCGCATTATTGCTTTCAGGATTTCCAGAACACTGTTAAGATGTTTTCCCATTTTTTTTATTGCTTTCTTTTTACCGGCTCCATTTGGTTTTAGCCTTCCTCCGGGAATTATTGAATTTTTACTTTTTGTTATTTCAATGGTTCTTGCCGTTATGCTGGTTACATCCCTTTCGATGATTGTTTGTTATTTAACCTTTGTTTCCATGAGTCCTTTAGGCGCAAGACTCCTTATAGGTACAATCGGGGAATTCCTTATGGGTGGTATATTACCCATACCCTTTATGCCTTTTTTTCTGCAAAGGATAATATTTTTTCTGCCATTTCGTTATACGGCAGATTTTCCTTTCAGAATCTATAGCGGCAGCATTGGAATGGAAGAACTCCTTCCCGGTTTTCTTATGCAGATTTCCTGGCTTTTAATTCTGGTTCTCCTTGGGAATATAGCTTTTAATTCAAGATTAAAACGTCTTGTTATACAGGGCGGTTAGAATGATTTATTTAAAATATCTTTCGGTTAATTTAAAATCTATTCTGGAATACAGAATGTCTGCATGGTTTCTTGGAATAGGTCAGGCATTAACTACAATTACATATTTTATCGGAATAAGTTTATTATTTTTACGTTTTGACAATATTGCAGGCTGGAGTTTTTCCGAAGTTGCCTTATGTTATGCTGTAACAGGACTTGCTTTTTCCCTTTCTGAATGTTTTGCAAGAGGATTCGACAGTTTTTCCGGATTAATAATACAGGGTGAATTTGACAGAATTCTTCTAAGACCAAGAAATACAATAATACAGGTTCTTGGAGCCAGAACAGATATAATACGCTTTGGAAGAATAATTGTTAATATATTAATACTTGTTTATATTTTTCCCATGACAGATATTAACTGGGATTTAAGCAGGATAATAACACTTATTCTAATGATATTCGGAGGGGCTTTTGTTTTTACTGGGGTATTTATACTAGGTGCAACCATATGTTTTTTTACCCTTGAAGGACTTGAAGTAATTAATATCTTTACTGACGGCGGCAGGGAGCTCTCTTCCTATCCCCTGCCTGTTTACGGGAAATGGATTAGCAGATTTTTTACATTCGTTATTCCATACGGAACAATGAATTATCTGCCGCTAATGTATATTACAGGCAGGGCGGAAGATTGGCCTGTCTTATACATGTTAATACCGCTATTGGGTTTCCTGTTCATAATTCCCTGTATAAAGATCTGGAATATGGGAATAAAACATTATACTTCTTCCGGTTCATGATTTATCTGAAAAGATCTACCAGAATAGTAGAAAACCATGGAACATATGTAATAAGAATTACCACAAGAAGCTGCGAAATAAGGAAGGGCAGCACATAACGGCAGATTTTCAGGAATGGTTTATTAAACCTATAACTTGCAAGATAGAGATTTAATCCAACAGGCGGAGTTAAATAGCCAACTTCCATGTTAATAATAAAAATTATTCCCAAATGTATCGGATTAATTTCATAGGCCAGTGCAAGAGGAACAATAAGAGGCAGTGCTACAGCAATCGCAGAAAAAATGTCTACAAAGCAGCCCAGAACCAATAATGCAAGGTTAAGAAGGAGGAGGAATATAACTTTGGATTCTACAGCTCTCTGTATCCAGTCGGTAAATTGTTCAGGATAGCCGGAATCTATAAATACATGAGAAAAAGCCTTTGCCATTGAAAGTATTATTAAGATTCCTCCAACAATGGGAACTGCCTTTGAAAATACCCTGCCTATATCTTTTATTGCAATATCCTTATGAATAAACACTTCTACAATAAAAATATATACAACCGAAACAGCGCTTATTTCTATTAATGACGGAAGGATTCCGGAAATATAGCCAATAATCAAAATAAGGGGAAGAAGAATTTCAAAAATGGATTCTTTTATGGCGGATGCTGCTTCCCTTATTTTAAAAGGTTCTACAGGAATTTTTATTTTAACGGAAACAAATAAGCCTATTATTATCCTTGTAAGTACAAGGATTATTCCCGGAATTAAGGCTCCAATAAAGAAATCGAAGATATCGAAATTGGGAGTTTCTCCCATAAACACCATTACACTTGTTATTGTAGATGCAACAAGTATTATTATGAAGCTTGGCGGAAAAAGAAGGCCGACATTCCCTGCCGAAGTTAAAAGACCGATTGAAAAATTTTCAGGATAATTCAGCTTGTCTTTTAGTATTGTATAGAGTATGCCTCCCAAAGCAAGAATGGTTACGCCTGATGCCCCCGTAAAAGAAGTAAAAAAAGCACAAATTATTACTGTTGCAATTACCATTCCGCCGGGAAGCCAGCTAAAAATACTCCTGAATGCCTTGACCAGTCTTTCGCCTGATTTGCTTTCTGAAAGGAAAAAGCCGGTTAATGTAAAAAGCGGAATGGCAATCATGTTTCCGTCTGTAAGTGCTGAATGTATGTGCGGAAGACCAATATCCGGTTCCAGAAAGCGGGACTGGTACATTATAAGAGCGATGCCGCCGATTACGATAAAAATGGGAGTTCCCGAAAGTGCAGAAATGACAAGTAAAATAATAAGAGGAGTTCTGAAGTTAAATGCAAAATCGTAAAGATCGTTTACAAGATTATAAAGAATCTCCGGCGGTGTAAAATTTATTTCTCCTTCCATTCCCCAGAATATTTTAACAATTGCAGGCATGGCTGCAATACATCCCAGAATAAAAACGAGAAAGGGAAGTACATGAAAGACGGAAAATTTTCTGCTGTCTTCGTTTACGGGAATGGAATTTAATCCAAACTTGATTGCCATTAATGCAAAAACAATGGAAATAATAATGGCGAATACCCACTCTGGTATAAAGCCGCCGGCAGAACCGTCAATCGCAAGATATTTTGCAAAGGAGACTGTATCCCAGAAAAGCACAATTGAAATTAATGAAGAAAGCAGGTTGGTGAATATAGAAAATGCAGTCTTAATAACGGGATTTTTTGCAAATTGAAGAAGCTGAATGGATATATGATCTTTTTCGCCGGTGCATAGGGAAGCTGCAAAAAGGGCAGAAATCAGAAAAACCCTTTGGATAAAAAAAGAGGAGTAAGGAATTACAAGATTAAAAGGCCTTAAAATTGCATCCAGAACGGGCAGTATAGCCATTACGGCAAGGGAAGTAAAACAAATTACTTTTTCTGTGCTGGAAATCCTGTTGGCTATCATCTTCCCGAACGTTCCCTTTCAAGAATGGTCAATATTCTGTTATAAAGATTCGTGTCAAAGGCGGTTCCAAGAAGGGAGGGCAGGGTTCTCTCAAACTCATCAATCCAAAGCTGTTCCTGCTGGGGTGTAAGTTCGTTTACAATCAAGCCTGTCCTTCTCATTGATTGAACGGCTTCATTCATTGTTCTGGGCATTGCAGAGTCGAATTCTTCCGCTAAATCACGGGTTACACGCAATAATTCCGTTTGGTATCTTGGATTAAGAGCACCAATTCTATTCCATGTTACCTGATTTAAAACTATGCCTCCAAGAACAGGCGCAATATTTATGGGCAGCATGTATCTTACAAGGTTGTGCATCTGAAGGGCAGCCATTGCTGCAGGGTTCTGGTAAAGTCCTGAAACTGTACCCGAGTTTAACATAAGACCTACGGTAAGCCAGTCGCCTTCTACAATCTGATAACCGAGTGCTCTGAATATATCATTCATCTGTCCTGCTTCGGAGCTGGATGCAAGCCTTATATTACGGAGATCCTGAGGGGTATTGAGTGGTTCTCTTGAAAAAAAGTTAACAAAACCGGCTCTGGACCAGGATAAAAGAAAATAGCTGCCGCTGTTTATTCTTTCTTCCAGTTCCGGACCGAGTTCATTTAAGACAGCAATCAATTCGCTGTCGGTGCGGATTAAAAAGGGAGCGCTTAATGTCAGAATGGAAGGTTCAAGATTACTAAGACCGAATGAAGTAAAAAGTGCACCCTGTATGGCGTTGGTGGAAAGCGAAAGACGCATTCTGTCTTCTCCGCCTTCTACACCGCCGTGCAGAACCCTAAGTCTTACCTGGCCGTTTGTAACCCTGCTCCATTCCGCTGCCAGCCTGTCCAGGGTTCTGCCCCATGGGCTTTCTCTTGGCAGGGGAGATGCCAGTCTGACTTCCAGTGTTTGGGTCTGGGCCGTTCCCCTTTGTGCAAAAAGGTTTTCTCCGGTATAAAAGAGGGTGAATACGGTAAAAAGAAGAATAAAAAAAGTTTTCATGTTAATCCCCATTAGTCGTAATATGTATCCCAGCCTGAAGGCAGAAAAGGAAAAAATTCGTATGCTGTATACAATAAATGATTTGCCCTTCTCTGGTTAATGACATTCAATAATCTTATGGAAGGATCCTCATCTATATCTATTGCTAGGGCGATTTCCAGGTTTTCACGGAATGCATCGTAGTCCTGTGCCGGCACATTTACAGCCAATGCATAGGTTACATAGGTTCCGGCAGAGAGTCCGCCTGTTTTTTCAAGCGCTCTCTGGAAATGGATATGTGCAAGGGAAGAGTCCAGATCCAGAATTTCGGCTGCCGCGGATGAATAAAAAATAATATAGAATTCATCAATGGCTCCGTTATTAAAATCCGGATCAAGCTGATAGGCTCTTGCCATCATTGCATTCCATTCACGCAGTCTCATTCCAAGATCGAAGTCGCCGAAGGGATCAAGTGAATAGGCGGAAAGACCTCCTGCAACGGTCCAGTAGAGCAGGGGAACATCCTCTGCCCTGAAACGGGAAAGCAATGCAGTCATGGTTCCGTCTTCTACTTTAGCTTCGGTAAAGCCGGGAAATTTCCTTTCCAGTGCATAAGTTAAATACTCATAACCCCTTAAATAAAGCAGTCTTGCCCTTTCTCTGCCTTCTTCCCTTTCATAATAAAAATCTATGGAATCCAGCATGTCCGCAGGACCCTGAACAAAGGCATTTGCATACATTATAAAGAGGGAGCCCGTTGTAAGAAGGAGTCCCTGATGATTGGGATTCTGGGACAATAAGGTTTCATATAACTTGATTGCAAAGGGAATTGCATCACCGACCAGTACAGGATCGGAATCCGAAGTAAATACATCCGTACTGCCCGTGCCCGTTAATGCATTGGAAATGGCATTAATTGCCATCCTGTTAATTGAACAGGATGAAAGTGCAAGACAGATTAAAATTAATAAAATGTTTTTTCCTGACTTCATAGCTGCCTACTTATCTATTACTGCTCTTATGTCTTTTTCTATTGCCTTTAGCTTTTGACCTGCTTCTTTTTTTGCCCCTTCAAGGCCATTGGCTTGTGTCTTTGCACAGCAGGTTGCGTAAAATTTAATTTTTGGCTCTGTTCCCGAAGGTCTTGCGCTTACTATGGTGCCGTCTTCCAGGAAGAACTGAAGTACATCGCTTGGTGGAAGACCGTCAGCTCCATTTTTAAGATCCCGTATTCTTTCAATCCTTATTCCTCCAAGAACAGAAGGAGGATTTTTTCTGTAATTTTCCATTATCCCTTCCATTATTGCAGGACCTTCGGGCCCCTGGAAGTATTTGGAAATTCCTATTTCTTCCCAATAACCGGCTATATCGTAGAGTTCGTTTAACCTGTCCAAAAGGCTTTTGCCAAGGCTTCGCCAGTAAAGGGTCATTTCGGCTGTTAATGCAGCTGCAGAAATGCCATCCTTGTCACGTACCTGTGTTTCCACAAGATAGCCATAGCTTTCTTCGGTGCCGTAAACAACTTCGGCACTTTTGTCTTCTTCGCATTTGGCAATAACATGCGCAATCCATTTGAATCCTGTAAGACATTCGTAACACTCTGCACCGTAATATTCAGCAATCTTTTTCTGCATTCCGGTGGTGACAATGGAATTAACCATGGCAGGTTTTTGAGGCATTTTTCCAGCTTCCTTAAGAGACAGGAAAATATAATCTGCAAGCAATGTTCCGGTCTGGTTGCCTGTTACCAGGGTATATTCTCCTTCTTTGCCGGGAGTAGGAACCGCTATGCCGAAACGGTCTGCATCAGGATCAGTCGCCATAACCACATCGGCTTTTTCCTTAATACCTAGTTTTATTGCCATATCCATGGCCGCTGCTTCTTCCGGATTGGGGAAAGCGACAGTCGGAAAATCTCCGTTTCCTTCCCTCTGCTCGGGAACTGTAATTACATTAAGACCAAGGCTTCCCAAAACACCTTCCACATGGAAAGCTCCCGTACCGTGAAGGGGAGTGTAAACTATCTTTACATCCTTTGCTTTTTCCTGGATAAGAGAGGGTCTGAACAACCTGCTTTTAACCATTTCCCTGTACGGCTCATCAATTTCCTTGTCAATAATTACAAGAAGCCCCTTTTCAAGAGCTTCTTCCCTGCTAATTTCCAGAATTTCGTTTACCGCATTTACTTCTGTTATTATTCCCGTATCATGGGGGGGAATTACCTGAGAGCCGCCTGCCCAGTATGCCTTATAGCCGTTATAGTTGGGAGGATTATGGCTTGCTGTTACGACAATACCTGTATCACAGGAAAGTTTTCTTATTGCAAAGGAGAGTTCAGGTGTCGGACGCATGGAAGAGAAGAGATATGTTTTTATTCCATTAGCCGCAAGTATAAGGGCGGCGGATTCGGAAAAATCTTTTGAATAATGCCTGCTGTCATAAGCTATTGCGGCAGAAAGACTTCCTGTCTTTTTTGCCCTGTCCGGATATGTTTTTAATAAATATGTGGAAAGTCCCTGTGTTGCACTTTTTACTACCAGTGAATTCATTCTATTGTAACCGCCGCCAATAATTCCTCTTAGGCCGCCGGTTCCGAATTCCAGATTCCTGTAAAAACGATCGGTCAATTCCGCTTTGGATTTTTCATCATCAGAAGACAATAGATCTTCAGCTTCCTTTCTGAAAAATGGATCTTTTTCCTTTGATATATAATCCTTTGCCCTTTCCTTTATTAAATTAAAATCCATTTATTGCTCCTTTTTATTTTTTAAGTTTTTTAAATTATTTTGTAGTTTCTCCCGGAATCGATATTGAGTTCATCAACTCGTTAAGGGATTTAAGGGGATCCCTGTATCTTTCCAGTCTTATAAAGAGCTCGTACTTCCTGTCAGATACAACCCTGATATTTTTTCCCATACAATCATTAAGATTCCTTCCGCCAAGATCAGGAAAGTATTTATGCATTCTTGGAATAAAATTACAGGTCTTTCCGTTAAACTGTATATAGGCAATATTCTGCGGAAAAGGAACAAGAAAGATAAGGAAATCTGACTTTCCTCCGCCAATGCTTAACCTGTCTCCGGATTTTATTCTATGAATATTTCTTCGTCCGATGGCGGTATTCTGATCGGATACAAAGAGATTCAACATTAGCGGCTCACCTTCCCTAATGGGTTCATCTGGGAATGGATTTTCATCCTTGGCAGAAAGATTTTTTGGAATGGGAATTGGGATAGGTGGTTTTTTGTCCTGTATTCCCGTACTTCTCTGGTTTTTATTTTCTGCAAAATTGTTAAGCAATTTCGCGTTTTCTTTCATATCCGGCTGTTCAGAATTTTCTGCATCTGTTTCCCATTGATTAAATCTTGCAAGATTGTTCTTCTCTTCTTCTTCATCCCTTTTCCTGCCGGCTGCATAAACGGCAGCTCTTCTTGGAGAGCCCGTTAGGCGTCTTGAAACAAGGAAAATAATAAGAGCCAAAGCCAATAATGCAAGAATAATTAGGACGATAATCAGGTTCTGAAGTGATTCACCTTGAAAGAAAGAAGAAATTCCTGAAGAGCCTTGAGGAGTTGACGAAGGCTGTGTTCCTGATTGAGGAGTAGCTGCCGGAGGTGTGGCTGCTGCAGGAGGCGGAGCAGTTTCAATAGGAGGAGTTGTTCCTGCAGCAGGTGGAGTGGTTGACGGCGTTGTAGGTGGCGTTGTTGCGGTTGATGGCGGAACTGTGCCGGTAGCAGGAGGCTGGGTAGTTGAAGGCGGAGTTGTATCTGTAGCCGGTGATGTGGTACCAGCGGCCGGCGGCACAGTGGTAGAGGGAGGAGTACCTGCAGCAGGTGGAGTAGTTGCTGTTGATGGCGGAGTAGTTCCCGTTTGAGGAGAGGTTGTACCAGGCTGTACTGATGTAGAAGGAGGCGGAGCCGATGAAGGCGGAGGAGTTGTTCCCGTTGCAGGCGGAGGTGTTGTTGCGGTTGACGGCGGAGTGGCCGCCGGCGGCTGAGTGGCAGGTGGAGCTGATGCCATAGGCGGAAGGGCTTGTGCGAGTCTGCCTGATTGAGGGCCTGCACCTGTAACGGGTGTTAAAACAAAATGGAGATCTGTTCCGTTAGGAGAAAGTCTTGAAGAGGAAGAATCTACAACCGTCATGACAGATGCACTGTTATCGTTTGTTACAAGAATTAATTTTTTTGGTCTGTTTTCCGGTAGATTGGAAATATATCTTTCTGCGAAGGAAAGTGCATTAGAAATATTGACAGATGAGTCATTTGTTAGGTGATCTATGGGGTAAATTAGCAGGATTCTTGCAATTAACGCTTCAAGATCCCCAGCTCCGTCAATGCGGCGTGACATTTCCAGTCTTGGATTATCAGAAAAAGAAATTAAGTGTATTGTGTCCCCAAGCTGCAGAAACTCACTTAAAAAGGCACCGGTAAGATAATCACTGGTTTCACGATAATTACTGCTCATCGATCTTGAAGAATCGATTAGAAGTATCAGATCCATTGCCTGGGCAAAAACTGAAAAACTCATGGAGAAAACAAGGATACTTATCAATATAATTTTTTTCATGGATAACTCCGCTGTTTTTTTCTCATAATGCAGAGGATATTTCCTCAACTATATAACTCATGGTTTCATCATTGCTTGTAAAATATATTTCTTCTCCCACTGTCTTGCCGTAAATCGTGTTTCCGAAAGGAGAAAGATAGGAAATTATTCCCCTGTCAGGATCAGATTCCCAGGGGCCAAGAATGGTAAAAACTTCTTTTTTATTTTTTTCTCTTTCCAACAAGACAACCTTTGTTCCAAAAGAAACCCTGGATGTACTTACAAGGGAGGGATCAAAAATTTGGGCCCTGTCTATTTCACCGTTAAGACGGGAAGCAAGGGAGTTTAGCTGTGTCTGCTTTTCTCTTGCCGCATGATATTCTGCGTTTTCTTTTAGATCACCATGCAGTTTTGCAGCTTCAATTTCCTTTGAATTTGCCGGAATGTCTACTTCAATAATACTTGCAAGCTGTTTTTGCTTTTCCTGATACTTTGCCAAAGTAACAATAAGACCAAGGGTTGTAATCTTTTTCTCTTCATCTCCAAAGAATTTGAACTCAGGATATTTTTTGGAAATTCTGTTTCTAAGATGCATTTTATCGGCAGGATCCAGATCCTTAACATCGTTAATAAATGTATAAATTCTGGTTAATGTTTCCGTGTCAGAGTTGTCTATATAGTTACCGATTAGATCCTCTGTAAAAAGAATGGTATAAACCTGTTTGTTAAGCTTTCTGTTTTCGGCAGTATCCCTGCGGTTTTCTATATCCCTGTAAGAAACATCCAGAATATGAATAAGCGTAATTAACTGTTTTTCGAAGGGAATGCCGGCTTTTTTATACCAGCTTTCATTGCTTTTGTTCTTGAATAGCCAAACTGCCGATTCCCTGTACTCCCTGTAATTTTCAAAACAGTTTTGTGTAAGGGCAACAAGTTTCTCTTCTTCGTTCTGCAGATTGACAATAATGGATTCTTGCGGATAACGCGGGAAGAGTTCAATATAAATTTCTGACCAGTCCGGCACGAATAGTCTAATATTACGCAGGAATTCTTCTTTAAATCTTGTGTCTTTAAGGTTTAAAAACAATTCAGTTACATTGTCTATGTTGTTAAAAAGTTCTATAAAGTTAAGCTGTAAACCCGTACCCAGATGACTGTGGCGTCCAACCAAATCCTTCACAAGAAGATAGGATATTATAACCTGCTCATTAACGGCAGAATGGGATTTAAGAAAACCGGTAAAGTAGGAAAACAATTCCATAAAATATTCGGTATCAAACTCTACATTTTTTTCCAATGTATAATTGCGGATAATTTTGGCTCTGTCAAAGAAATTCTTTGCTCCCTTAAATTCGTTGTACAGTTTTTCTTCAATGCTGATGGGTCTTTCCCTGACTGTATAAATATCAGCATTATCAGGGCTGAATCCGAATGAGGGATCGGTTTTTAGTACATCCCTGGCTTTTGGACCCCAGCTCCTCCATTCATCTTCGCTTAGTGCGGAAGGAACGAGCTCCTGTTTTATTTTCTTTAGGTCGCATGAATTTCCGAAACTCATTATTACGGTTTTTAATGCCCAGGGAATATCGTTCTTAACCTTGTCGTGAAGATTTTCCTTTTTTAATGTGGCTTTTAAAACCCATATATGGTTTTTTGAAAGGGTCTGAAGGGCGTTAACTGCCATTTTTAATGACATTTCATGACCCCTCTGCCTTGCAAAATCAATTACGATATCGTCTCCCTGTACCTTGTTTATTCTTCCGACTCCCCATGTTCTGTGGTAAACAAAGTTCCCCCTGTCAAACGCTATGTGTTTTTCAAAGTCCTGTACTGCTTCCTTTACATTCCTTGGACCCTGTGCAAGGCTGGAAATTCTTATATATGTTTCCAGTTGGCTGTGATCCTTGTACTTCTTCCTGTAACAGTCTGTTATTTCCTTTCTTGCCAGCCTGTCATCATTATCATAATCCAGAACGAGTTTTAAAATATTTATGGCTGTGTTAATGTCATCCTTTGCCATGCAGACATTGTAAACTTCCTTCAAAAGGGTTCCTGCCTTTAATTCGTCAAAATTCTTTGCAACCCTTTTTTGAACATGGAGGAAAAAATCTATGTCTTCCGGGCAAAGAAGAAGCAGTTTATCCCAAATTTCCTTTACATTGGCAAAAAGAAGCTTTGCAATATATCTGTGAAGTGCCCTCTTATAATAATCTACAGCCGATTCCAGCTCTCCCTTTTTCTCAAAATTCTCCGCAAGTGCCTTTGCAAGATCGGCTTCTTCATAATCCACCTTGACAAGCCTTTCCCACACAGAATAAACAGAATCTTCGTCATTTTCGTTTTTATAACAATCAGAGAGGGTTCTGAGGGCAAATTTGGATTCACCGTATTCCAGCATTCTTTCGCATAAGAAGCGGACAATGCCCCATTTATGGTTATCTACAAAAATGGTAACAAGGTTTACCATCGTGGAATCGTCGATTATCTGCTGGGAGAGGGCGCACATTCCTCCAAGATAATGGGCAATAATGCTGTTTTTGGTATTTGCCAAATGCTCATCGCATAACTTTCTTAAATCATTATCAAGACGGTTTTCCCGGGACTCTTTAAGGGTTTTATCCAGTTCCTTAAATTGGGCAGTTGTATAATTACTAAGCGTTGCTCTTGTCCATTTTTCCTCATTAAGCATTTCCTGGACATCTTTTAAAAGAGTTTGTGACATTATTTTTCTCCTGGTCAGTTCTTATATTGCTCAAAAACTACCGGGTCGATGAACTTGATTTTTAACAAGGTTTCATCCATAAGCCCTGACAGATCCCGGTGATATTCCAAATGATCCAAAAGCCAAAAATATTTGTTTAAAAGCCGGGGTTTTATCAGATTATTAACCTCGCCCTTTTGTATCGAATTTTGACTGCGGTTTTCATTTTCCAGTGAAAGGATGGATTGTTTTAACCTACCCAATTCTACAGGTTTTAATTCTCTTTTTATGGAGAAAATCCCCCAGATACTTCCCCATACCGGAATCCATTCCGCAAGTTCGGTATCCTTGTTTCCCATATCCCTTACTCTATTCCTTAACTGAATGATCATTTCTGATTCCATGCCGTTTAAATCTATTCCCTGGGGATCAAGAAAAAAAGCTTCCCTGAACAGCACCTTGGCAGCCCTGTCAAATCCCAGAAGGGCATTAACATCCGCCAATTCCGACAGAATGCCGCTGTCTTCTTTTTTAAAACGGCCTGCAAGTTCCAGGTAATTTAATGCAGCTTCCCAGTCACCGGCTCCCTTGCAGCAGCATCCTGTTTTAAAAAGAAGTTCAGGATCCTGCTGATTATTACTGTCTTCCAAAAGCAGAAGAAAAAAAGCAAGAGCCCTGGAATACACATAACGCTTTAAGGCATACTGGCATAAATCGTATTTTAGGTTCCTGCCTCCTATCCGATCCAGAAAATCATTGTATGAACCGAACTGGGATAGAATAAATTCTCCTTTTTCATAGGAATCCGGGAAATCATCCAGTCTTTTTACTTTTTCCAGCCACCAGTTAAGGCATTTTAGGGCATGAATTACTTCTTCATGTTGAAAATCTTCGGAAAGAGCCTTTTTTAATAAATCCAGGGCAGCTTCTGCTTCTCCTTCTTTAAGGCTGTCATAAGCTCCGCGAATATATTCCTCCACTCCCAAAGCTCCCTTCCCCTATTCATGGTTGTCTATGACCCAAAGGACTAAAAAAAAACAAATATTCTATTAATTATACATTTTATTGGGTATTTTGCAAGTAGCAGTCCCAAAAAATAGAAGCCCTTGCCTGGGCGGCCTAACTCTTCATGTATGGGGAAGTCTTTACATATCCCTTCCCTGACATTATGATTATGTTATGAAGCATCCGATAATAGCTCCGTCCCTCCTTGCTGCAGATTTTTCCAGACTCTATGATGCCCTAAAGGAGATAGATGATTCAGGTGCTGAATGGACCCATCTTGATGTAATGGATGGTGTCTTTGTTCCTCCCATTACTTTTGGTTCAAAAATGGCAGGGGATCTAAGACCCAATAGCAAGACCCTTTTTGATGTACATTTAATGACAAGTGATCCCGAAACCCAGATAGAATCCTTTGCAAAGGCAGGAGCAGATTATATTACCTTTCATCAAGAAGCGGTAATTCACAGTCACAGGCTTATTGAATCCATTAAAGCTCTGGGTGCAAAGGCTGGCATAAGCATAGTTCCGTCTACATCAATTACCTGCATAGAAGATCTGCTTCCTTCTGCCGATTTGGTTCTTGTTATGACCGTAAATCCCGGTTATGGGGGTCAAAAACTCATAGATAGATGCCTTGAAAAAGTAAGGAAACTGGTTAAAATACGTGAGGAAATGGGTTATTCTTTCCTGATTTCTGTCGATGGAGGGATTAATTCCGATACTGCTCCAATGGCAAGGGAGGCCGGTGTAGATATAATGGTAACCGGCGAAACCTTTTTTAGGGCTCCGGATAAAAAGGCCATTGTATCCATCCTAAAAGGGCAAGGGAATAAATGACAGTAAAAATTAAGAGGGGTATTTTACTGCCTGTATTGCTCTCCCTTCTCTTCCTTTTTCAGGGTTTTAACCTCATGGCTCAGGACAGAGCCATTGCCAGAATTTACAGGGGTGTTGCTCTTTATAGTCAGGGGAGATGGCATGAGGCAGTGCTCGAACTTCGGAGAGCCCAGGCCGAAGCTGTTAGCCAGGAGCAAAGGGGGGAAGCACTCTACTGGATCAGCCTTTCCCTTCTTTCTGCAGGGGAATATGAGCATGCTTTAAGAGATATGGCAGTTTTTGAGCAGATTTCCCCAAATAGTTTTAGAATTAACGAGATTAACTATCATAGGGGAAGGGCTCTATTTTTTTTAAACAGTTACGAAGAGGCAATTTTCTCATTGGCACTTTATGCAGATTCATTTAATATTAATCCGTCCGGATATTTAAGCCGGGATGATAGTTCCAGAAGAGCAGCCGCCCTGTACTGGATAGGGGAATGTCTTTTTGCAATCGGGCAATTGGACAGAGCGCAGGATGTTTTTAGGTATGTAATCGCCGAATACCCGTGGAGCTCCAAGTTTGAAGCATCAATATACAGGATTGCCATTATAGATCATAGAAAAGCGGAAGCCGAGCTTTTAGCCCTAATTAGATGGGGTTATGAACAGATGTCCAATTCAGAAGATAGAATACGTTATCTTGAAAATATAATCAGGGAAAGTACCCTGATTATCGAAGGACATAGACTTCCTTCTGAAATTTCCGGGTTCCCATGAAACTGGATCCCATTCTTACAAAGGCAGTAAGGCTTGCCAGAAAAAAAAATTATGATAGTGCTATAAAGATCCTGGAATCCGAACATAACAGGTATTACGGGAAATTTACATATTACTATGTCCTGGGGCTCTCCTATCTTTATTCAAGAATTTATGGTGTTGCTCTCCGTTATTTAAACCTTGCCATCGAACAAAAATTAAGGGATGTAAATACATTGCTTGGATTGGCTTCCCTTTACCTTAACCACGGAGATACGGACAAGGCAATAGATCTTTATCTGGAAGTGCAGTCTATCGACGAAACAAATAAAATTGCCAAAAGAGCACTGGAAATAATTAAAAAGAATCCCGGACCTGAAAATATTTCTGCCTGGATAGAATCTGGAAAAATAGACAGGATTTTCCCTCCCTTTCCCGGAGTAGGTCTGCCTCGAAACCTGCTTCTTTCGGCAGGGATTTTCCTCGTTTTGGGTATGGTTGCTATTTTTGGAATAACCCTTGGCAGGGGGATAATTTCCGGCAGGGAATTGCGTCCCATTCCGGACGAAACCCTCCTTGTAAGGGAGGAGCAGCTTTCTCCTGTGCAGACGGGGGGAGTATACCGTTATGTATTGACAAGTGATCAGGTATTAAACGAATACAATGCCGCCAGAAGATTTTTTGCCGAATACAGGGACGAAGCTGCAAGGGTCAGGATTAACCTTATTCTGGAATCCAATGCATCCGAACCTGTTAAAAACAGGGCAAGAATACTCCAATCCTATTTACAGGAACCGGGTTTTGATAATTTAAGTGACAGGTTTACCTATAATGAAGTAATACAGGATCCCTTTCTTTACAGGGACACTCATGTAATCTGGCGGGGAATGGCAAGCAATCTTGTATCCGGACATGATTATACCACTTTTGATTTCCTTGTAGGTTATGATACCAGGCGTGTAGTGGAAGGGATTGTCCAGGTAAGCTATAATTTTGCCATACCAATTAATCTGGAAAGACCGGTAGAAATTCTGGGAAGGATAATTCCAATTTCAGATGACAGAATTCAAATTTACGGATTAGCGATTAATCAGGCCGGTTTACTGGATAGAATTCCATGAGAGCTGTTATACAGCGGGTAAGAGATGCGTCTGTAAGTGTGGAAGGTAAAATAACCGGAGCCATTAATAGCGGACTTTTGGTTTATTTGGGAATTGCAAACGGAGATACGGAAAAGGATGCAGATTATCTTTCAGAAAAAATTTCCAATTTAAGAATTTTTAATGATGAAAACGATATTATGAACCTTTCCATTCTGGATCTATGCCGCCTTCCTGTCGTGAAGTCTCCTCCCGGTATTCTTGTAATTTCACAGTTCACCCTTATTGCAGATACAAAGAGGGGCAGAAGACCATATTATGGAAATGCGGCTGATCCGGATATAGCCAAAGTGCTTTATGCTTATTTTACGGAGAAGTTAAGGGATTTGAAGCTCCACTGCGAAGAGGGGATTTTTCAGGCTAAAATGGATGTAAGTTATACCAATGAAGGTCCTGTAACAATAATTCTGGACTCACAGGATAATTAGGTTCTTCCCGTGAGATCTTAATAATAATCAAAATTTTAACACATTTTTGTGTTACTTTTATTATTATTGATATTTTATTTAGTAACGGAGGGAATCCTGTCTAATGAAAATAAAATACAAGATTTTTCCTGTATTACTTATTGTATTATTTATTGGTTCATCCTGTAATGGCAACAATACCTCCATTACCTACGAGTTTACCACAGTGCGCCGGGGAAACATAGAAAGAACAGTTTCGGCAAGCGGAAGGATACATCCTGTTTCGACTGTTAGGGTTCTGCCGCAAATGGCAGGCAAGGTAGAAAGAGTTTATGTGGACTATAATGATACTGTCAGCAGGGGAGATATACTGGCAGAACTCAATACCGACATGCTCCGTTTAAGAAGGGATCAGCAATATGCTTCCGTTCTTATTGCAAGATCCAACTATGAATTACAGCTTTTAAATTACAATAACCAGCTTGCCCTTGCCGAAAGAAATTTAATTTCCGAATTTGAATTAAGATCGAGCAGAACCAATCTGGATAATCTTGCTGCCACCCTTGCACAGGCGGAAACAAATTTAAGGGTTATAGAAACAGAAATTAACCAATATGCCTTTATTACCTCTCCCATAGACGGCATTGTACTGGACAGGTCGATAAACGAAGGAGATATGGTTTCAGATAATATTAGCAGCACAAGCAGTATTTTTACACTTGCAGAAAATTTAAATGAAATGCAGATAGAAGCAACAGTTGGGGAGCTGGATATAACATCCATTCACCGCGGTCAAAATGTACGCTTTACCCTGGAAAGTCTGCCGGGCAGAACCTTTACTGGGGTTGTTGAAAATTTGCGCATGATTCCCGTTTTAACCAACAATGTTGTAACATATACGGTAATGATTAGGGTGGAAAATCATGACGGCTCCCTTATGCCCGGCATGACCTGTGCGGTAGAATTCATTGTAGAGAGCAGCCAAAACGCACTGTTAATTTCAAATGGCGCCTTACGTTATCAGCCCAGCATGTTAAGCGAAGAAAGAATAGCAGACATGATTTTTTATGCAAGTCTAGAAGGCATGAATGAAGATCAGAGAGAGGCAGCCATTGCCGCAAGAAATGAAACACAGGGAAGTACATCCCAGCAGGGAACGCCTCAGGCTTCTAGACCGCAGCAGCAGTCTGTAAATACAGGTATTGCCGGCATTGTTTCCGGCGGTGGAATGCCAAGGGGTTTTGGCGGAATGATGCCAATGACTGTACAGGGTCAGCCCGGACAAACAAGAGCTGCCATTTCCGTTGCTTACAGGAATCTTTGGTTTATTAATGAACAGGGCGCACTTGAAGTAATAAGGGTATTAACCGGCATTGCATCAGGCTCCAATACGGAGCTTTTGGTTTTTGATGACAGCCTGGATGGCAGGCAATTCATATTAAGGGAAAGAATTTAGACCTGCCATGCCTGTAATAGAACTCCGTGGAATAAAAAGAGAATACAGAATGGAGAGCAGGAAATCTTCATCCGGTGATAATTCCGAAATGGTTGTTGTAAGGGCTTTAAGGGGACTGGATTTTTTTGCGGAAGCGGGGGAATTTATTTCTGTAATGGGTCCTTCCGGTTCAGGAAAATCCACCTTGATGAATATCCTTGGCTGTCTGGACAAACCTACAGAGGGCTCTTATACCCTTGACGGCATTGAAACTTCAAAATCCAATTCCGATACCTTTGCCTATATACGCAACAGAAAGATAGGTTTTATTTTTCAGTCCTTTAATTTACTTGCAAGAACCACGGCACTGGAAAATGTAGAACTCCCAATGTTTTATCGCAGAAACAGGAAGGTAAATGTTTCCGGAGTTAACAGTAAGGAAAAGAGACTTGGTACGCAGGCAAGAAAGAAGAGGGCTGTCTCGGTATTAAATGAGGTAGGACTGGGAGACAGAATGGATCATTATCCTTCCCAGCTTTCAGGAGGCCAGCAGCAGAGGGTTGCCATAGCAAGAGCCCTGGCCAATGATCCTGCCTTTTTACTTGCCGATGAACCAACCGGTAATCTTGATACCGAAATGAGTCTAGAAATAATGTGTCTTTTCCAGGAATTAAACGAAAGGGGAAAAACCATTATTATGGTGACACATGAGCCTGAGCTTGCTTCCTATTCCAAAAGAATAATAACGCTAAGGGATGGGGAACTGGTATCCGATTCGGAGGTAGTAAACAGGCGCAATGCCGTCGAAGATTTGCAAAACTGGAAAAGCAGCAATAAAAATATTGCCGGTCTGGAGGACATGGAGTAGACAATGAATATATTACAGTTAATGCAGACATGTTTCCGCTCCATATTGCGTAATAGAATGCGCAGTCTCCTTACATCGCTGGGAGTGATTATCGGTGTAGGCTCGGTAATTGTGCTTGTAGCTCTTGGAGAAGGTTCCCAGATGGTCATAGAAGAAAGAATAAGTTCCATGGGGACTAATTTATTGCAGATAACACCCAGAAGGGTTACTGTAAGGAGCGGTGTAAGCAGCAGTACAAGAAGGGAATTTTTTACAAGGGAAGACATACAGAAGCTAAGGGATGAGACCAGTTATGCCATTGCCATTTCCGGTGTTGTACAGGGAACCCACAATGTTTTCGGACCGGAAGGAAATGCAAGGGTTCAGGTCCATGGAGTGGAGCCCGATTTTAGCATGGCGCGTAATTATGCGGTAAATGCAGGTTACTTTATAAATAATCATGATCTTGAAACAAGGAATTCCGTTGCTGTTCTGGGAAGGAGTACCGCAGAAAGTCTTTTTGGAGATGAGGAAAGTGCACTTAACCAGCAGATAAGAATTGGCAACAGCTACTTTACCGTAATCGGACTTCTGGAAAGAAAGGGAGCAGGATTGGTTGGAAATGATCAGGACGATATAGTTATCCTTCCAATGGATACTGCCATGACAAGACTGAATAATTCCAGAGACATTAACATGATTGTAATGAGCGTTATTGGCAGGGATTTTATGGATGCCGCCCTGCACGAAACAGATCTCATTTTAAGAGAATCAAGAAGAATTCCACAAGGGCAGGCTTCGGACTTTGCAATAATGAACCAGACAGACATGATTGATATGGCATCCGCAACATCCAGAACCCTTACAACACTCCTTGCTTCCATTGCCGGAGTGTCCCTTCTTGTCGGCGGAATTGGCATAATGAATATAATGCTGGTTTCGGTTACCGAAAGGACAAGGGAGATCGGCATACGCATGGCAATAGGCGGAAGAAGGAAGGACATTCTTTTTCAGTTTCTTTCGGAAGCCATTATTTTAAGCATGATGGGGGGTCTTTTGGGAATTGGCCTTGCCTTCCTTAGCTGCAATATTATGTCGGCAATGGAAATTCCCACTCACATAAATCCCCTTGTGGTAACGGGAGCGGCTTTATTTGCAGCACTTGTCGGAATGGTTTTTGGATACTATCCGGCATTAAAAGCCGCCGGTCTTTATCCAATCGATGCCCTTAGGTATGAGTAATACCGGATTAAAGATTACTAAAAAGGTTTGGAGAATTAAGATAACTTTCCGCATTAAAGGGAGCCATTAATTTAGCCATGGAATCGTTTATTACAAGGGTATGAATAACCCTTGCAGAAAGTTCTGTGGAAGGGACAACCTCTATTCTTGTATTGATTCCGGTAAAGTTTGCAGGCCCAACTGTATCTGTAACAATAATACGCCTTAGAAGTCCCTCTTCTGCAAGGGCATTTAAACGTCTAGCGGCAGGAGGAGAGAAAAGGGCATGAACGGCAATAATGTTTATTTCCCTTGGCTTAAGATCGGCAAGGGCTCTTATAAGGCTTTCTACCGAACCGGCTGTGTCTATCATGTCATCCACAATCCAAAGTATCTTGTCTTCTATGGGGTCGGCGGAAAGTATGTTCACTGACTCCACAGAATTTGCATGTGAATAATCCCTCTGCTTGTGGGCTACTACAAGGGGTGCGCCGAATGAATTGGCAAAATTTCTGGCAAGCTTCTCTCCGCCAGCGTCTACGGAGCAAAAGGCCCAGTTCTTTCTTACTTCATCTTCCAGAACCTTTGTATTTATTATATAGGCATCGCATAAATAACGCTCCAGAAGGGTAAGGGCAGGGAGGTCGTCTATGCTGCAAATTGTAGGATCCAGCATGGATTCAGATTTATTTGAATGTAATTGATACGTAATAATATGATTTACCCCAAGACTGGCAAGAATCTTAAAATGAACCCATAAACCTACGGAATTACGCTGGGTAGTCCTGTCAGATCTGGAGCATGAAATATATGGTTCAAAAACCATTATCTCTTTTGCCTGGGAGCGTTTTAATGCATCCACCGCATGATACATTTCCAGTTTGGCTTTTTCTACCTCTATACCAGCATCATTATGGCTGCATCCGGTAAAAAGAATTACCGTTTTATTGCGAACAGATTTTGATATGGATACTTCCATTTCCCCGTCCGCAAAGCGTTCAATATTAAATATATCTACACCGTCTATGCTTTGCGCATTATTCTTGAAACTCGGGATTTTTATCAGGAAATCTACAACTCTGGATGCATAATTTCGCATGGAACGTGTGGCAGTAATTACAAAATCATTCATTGAACTCCCCTTGTACAGGAGTATATTGTCTTTTTTTACTTTATGGAAGAGGATATAATTATGAATGAAAATGCCTCAAAAATAGACAGAAAAGCTCTTTTCGGACGGCATGATCCTGTATACAGGAAGGCGGAGCTTAATGCACCCCTGTCGCTTGGAAACGGAAAATTCTGCTATACAGTAGATTTTACAGGCATGCAGACTTTTTTTTCATCCTATTCCCGGTTCCCCCTTTGCACAATGTCCGAATGGGGCTGGCATTCATATGAAGGAATAAATTACAAAAGAGAAGAACTTGTACTCAAAAATTTTGACACCTATGGCAGGGATATAGCTTACCCTACCGATGAAGAAGGCCAGGAAGAGCTTTTTTACAATCTCAGGCAGAATCCGCATAAATTTAACCTTGGTGTCCTGGGTCTGGATATTGATGAAAAATACCTTAATGAATGTACCGACATAAAACAGCATCTTAATTTATGGGAGGCCAATATAGATTCTTCTTTTAAGATATGGGGAGAAAGTGTAAATGTTAAAACCTTCGTTCCCCCAAACGAAGACTCCGTTTACCTTGGCATATCTTCTTCCCTGCTGGAATCCGGTAAGTTGCGCATAACATTAAATTTTCCCTACGGCAGCCACGAAAAAAACGGCAGCAATTTTACGCAAACGGAAAAACATTCAAGTGAAATTACAGGAAAAACAGCCGGTGGATTACTGGAAATCTGCCGTAAAATGGATGGTATAACATATTATGTCCGTGTATTTATGGATGAATATACAACTTATTCTTTTGACGGAAAACATGGCTTTGTTTTTGGCAGCACAAGGGATACCCTTTATATTGATTTTTGTTTTGCAGATTCACCTTCATATAATTCTGGCAAAATGCCTCAATTATTTTCTGATAAATTAAAAATTACATCTGAGTGGTGGGAAGAATACTGGCTAAAGGGTGGAGCATTGGAGTTAAATGTATCTCCGGAAAATAAAGAATATTATGAAAAAGCCAAAGAACTTGAAAGGCGTATTGTATTATCCCAATACCTGATGGCAATACAAAATAGAAATTCTCTTCCTCCGGCAGAAACAGGACTGACATGTAATAGCTGGTACGGGAAATTCCACCTGGAAATGCATTACTGGCATTCTGCTCAATATCCATTGTGGAATAGGGGAGAGGAACTGGAAAAAAGCCTAAAGTGGTATAAAAATATATTGGAAGAAGCAAAGAATCTTGCAAAATCCCAGGGCTATAAAGGCGCACGCTGGCTGAAAATGTGCGGCCCCTTGGGAGATAATAGCCCTTCCAAAATTGCGGTTTTACTTGCCTGGCAGCAGCCCCATCCAATATTAATGGCAGAACTATGTTACAGGCAGAATGGGAGCAATGACTTCCTTCTAGAATACCTGGATTTAATTTTGGAAACAGCAGAATTCATGCTTTCCTATATACATTGGGATGGGAATCGTTATGTGCTGGGACCACCACTAATACCTGCACAGGAACGTTTTGATCCTGTAACGGTTCTTAATCCGGGATACGAAGTGGAATATTTCCGGTGGGCTTTTTTACAAGTCAATATATGGTTAAAACGCCTTGGAATGGAAGAAAGGCAGGATTTTATAGATGCCGCCAAATACCTTTCTCTTCCTGTTTCTTATAATGGAGTCTATCCTGCACACGAAAATTGTCCGAATACCTTTAACGAAAAACCCTTTAATACCGATCATCCTTCCATGCTTGCCATGCTCGGAATCTTGCCGGGAATGGTAATTGAAAAACCAAAAATGAACAATACATTGGATATGGTACTAAAAAACTGGGATCTCCCCTCCTGCTGGGGCTGGGATTTTCCAATGATGGCAATGTGTGCGGCAAGACTTGGCAGAACAAAGGATGCCTTTGAATTTTTATTAATGGATAACCATAAAAACACCTATTTACCCAACGGACATAATGCCCAGGCGGACAGGGAGGATTTGCCCCTCTATTTACCGGGAAATGGCGCCCTGCTATTGGCCGCTGCAATGATGGCAGCCGGTTGGGATGATGATGACGGCTCTCATGCCCCCGGTTTTCCGGATTTTATTAATGTAACTTACGAAAACCTTAACAAGTATATATAAGGCAGGGGCTGTCCTAAAATAAAAAAATATGTTATTTTTAATAAATTTTCAGAATATTTGAAGTATAGTTCATTCCGGTGCCGTAATGTGGGAGGGTATTTAAATGGCAAAGTCAAATGACATTGAAAAAACAAGGGGAAATCCTCTTGCCTCTGCGGAGGAAAAAGAAAAAGCTCTGGAAGCGGCACGCCTCCAGATCGAAAAACAGTATGGTTCCGGCTCTTTAATTAAACTGGGTTCAGGCACCAATACTGCGGGAATAGAAGCCGTCCCATCCGGTTCTATTCTAATCGATGAAGCTCTTGGAATAGGCGGCTATCCAAGGGGACGTATTATAGAAATATACGGTCTTGAATCTTCGGGGAAAACAACAATTGCGTTACACGCAATTGCAGAAGCCCAGAAGGCCGGGGGGGTTGCTGCATTCATAGATGCAGAACATGCCCTGGATCCAATCTATGCCAGAAATCTTGGTGTCAATATAGACAACCTATGGGTTTCGCAGCCGGATTCCGGAGAGCAGGCTCTGGAAATTGCCGAAAGTCTTGTCCGCTCCGGAGCTGTGGATATTATTGTAGTAGACTCTGTGGCAGCTCTTACACCGCAGGCGGAAATAAACGGCGATATGGGTGATGCGCAGATGGGTCTTCAGGCCAGACTTATGAGTCAGGCAATGCGGAAACTCACTGCAATAATCGGCAAATCCCGCTGTATTATCATTTTTATCAACCAGATTAGAATGAAGATAGGCGTAATGTTTGGTAATCCGGAAACAACCACGGGCGGTAATGCGCTAAAGTTTTATTCATCTGTGCGTCTTGAAGTAAGAAAAATCGAAACCCTGGATACAGGCAAGGACACAGAAGCAATAGGAACCAGAGTAAGAATTAAAATTGTAAAAAACAAGGTTGCTCCCCCCTTCAGAAGAGCAGAAGTAGACATAATTTTTGGAAAGGGAATATCCGCTGCCGGGAGTATGCTGGATGCTGCCGTTAAGCACAATATTATCGAAAAGAAAGGTGCATGGTATTCCTATGGGGAAGAAAGGGTAGGCCAGGGCAGAGAAAATGCCAGGGATTATATTTCTCAGAATCCTGAATTTGCAGACGAAATTGAAAGAAAGATCAGGAGCATTGTTTTTCCTGACAGGGATAATTCCATTAAAAAGCCTACAGATTCAAAGCCAAAGTCCCTGACGGCAGAAGATCCGGTTAATGAAGATGTGGCAGAGTCTTCTGCATCATACGATGCAAAACCCAAAGCAGAAGCTCCACAGTCTGCATCCCCTGCCAAAGGAAAACAGAAAAATCCTGTAAAGGAAGACCTGTTCTAAAAAACGGAAAATTAAAAGGCACCCTGACGGTACTTGGTCTTGGGTCTAATCTTGGTGATTCATCCGGGATTATTCTTGAATCCATGACTGTATTGGAAAGCTTCTTTCATAATGTTAAAAAGGCTTCTCTCTATAAAACATCCCCCATGTATGTTATGGATCAGGAGCCTTTTATAAATTCTGCATTTTTAGGATTTTTTCCCGGACAGGAAGACATAGAATCTGCAAGGAGACTTCTAGCCCTAATTAATGATATAGAAAGCCGCTTTGGCAGGGATAGAGAAAGGGAAAGGCGTTGGGGCGAACGCTATCTGGATATTGATATCCTGCTCTTTGGAAGCCTGATTATTAACGAAGAAGATCTGGTTATACCGCATCAGAGGCTTAGGGAAAGAGCCTTTGCTCTGGAGCCTCTATTGGAAATTTATCCCTCCGCCATGGAACCGGGAACCCACGTCCCTTACAGTGATTTTTTATCCATATTATCCGGTCAGGTTTAATTGTCCATATTGGCTCTTGTACCATAATTAAAAAAAAGTGTAATATGGATTTTGATGGATGATTCCCTTGAAAATTTTTCCCAAAGTTCTGATACCCTGCCTGAAGAGACATCATTTGGCGGTTTTAGAAGTTTTAGGTTAAATGAGTTTGAAGGTCCCCTTGGCCTCTTATTGTTTTTAATCAAGAAAAACGAAATTAATATTTATGACATTCCCATTGCCAAAATAACAGAGCAGTATCTGGATTATCTTGATGCATTAACGGAACTAAATCTTGATGAAATTTCCGAATTCCATGGAATGGCTGCAACCCTTGTTTTAATTAAATCCAGAATGCTCCTTCCCATAGAAATGAAAGGGGATGATGAAGATGATGATCCCAGAACTGAACTTGTAGAAAAGCTTATAGAGTATCAAAGAATAAAGAAACTTTCTGACCTGATGGAAGAACAGGAAAAGGAAGCCGAATGGATAATCGAAAGGAAGCAGCTCCAGCGACATCTTCCCTTCGATGAAGATGAATTATGGGAAAAGGTTGATGTATGGGATCTGCTAAAAATTTTCTCGGATATTTCACCGTCCCTTTCCAGAGAAAGAATTATAGATCTTTATGAAGAAGTTTCGATTAACGAAAAAGTAGCATTAATATATGAGCTTCTTTATGAAAAAAAAGAATGTCATTTTACCGATCTTGTTATAAAATCAAATTCACTTCTGGAATTGGTTTGTGCCTTTCTTGCGCTTTTGGAAATTGCAAAACAACATGTTATAAGCATTTATCAGAATAGAATGTTTGGTGATATTATTATACGTCCGGGCAAAGGATTTTTTGGAGAAATGGATGGAACTGCTGAAAGAAACAGCATTGATTGAAGCAATACTATTTCTGGAAGGAGATGCAATGGATGCAGCCGCTCTTTCCAGGATTAGCGGCTTGTCAAGAGAATTGGCGGAAAAAGCTCTGGAGAATTTGGCACAACGCTACGAATCGGAAAATTCCGGACTGGAGTTATCCCAAATAGGTGGTTCTTATACAATTGCACCTAAAAAAATATATTGGGAAAATTTGAAAGACAGATATGGGAAAAAGAATGAAGGTAAACTTTCAAGAGCCGCAATGGAAACTCTTTCCATAGTTGCATATTCCCAGCCTGTTACAAGGGCGGAGATAGAAGCAATACGCGGAGTAAATCCCGATAACATGATCTTGATGTTAATGAAGAAAAACATGATTAGGAGAATGGGAAAAAAGGATATTCCCGGTAAACCGGTACAGTACGGTACAACAAGGGAATTTCTTAAAATTTTCCGGTTAAGCAGTATTGCCGATCTCCCTAAACTGATGGAAAGCGAGGCAGAGCGATTTGAACTTAAATCAGAGTTATAGGGATATAAGTGGAAATCTTAAACCCCAAAGACTTCATGTATTTTTGGCTCATTCGGGTATTGCTTCCAGAAGAGCTTGCGAAGAGTTAATTTCGCAGGGCAGAATAAGCGTTAACGGCAAGATTATCACCATTCCGGGTCAAAAAGTTGCTCCGGAAGATATTATTCATTTTGACGGTAAACAGGTTTCAGGAGAAAAAGCACGTCATTATTATGTGCTACATAAACCACCGCTTTATATAAGCAGCTCTTACGATCCGCAGAAAAGGGATCTGGCTTTAAGTCTTCTTCCTGACTTAAAAGAAAGACTATACAATATCGGCCGTCTGGATTATAGGTCTTCGGGTTTATTGCTCTTTACAAATGACGGAGATTTCGCCTATAGGGTTTCACATCCGAAAGCCAATATAGAAAAAGAATATTATGTAGAATCTACTATTCCCATACCCGACAGGCTTATTTATGAATTTTCCAATGGTTTACTTATTGACGGAATCCTCTACAAAGCACAGAATATAGAAAGATTGGGAAATAGGGAATTAAAAATTATCTTGGTAGAAGGTAAAAACAGGGAAATTAGAAGGGTTTTTTCACATTATCGTCTTCATCCCTCCATACTAAGAAGAATACGCATTGGGCATCTTTTAATGGGAAGCCTTAAGGAAGGGGAGAGCCGGCCTCTAACAAATGAAGAACTAAATAAATTTAATATAGAAATTTAATTTCAGGAGATTTTAGTGGTAATTGCAATCGATGGACCTGCAGGCTCGGGAAAAAGCACAATAGCAAAACTTCTTGCAGAAAGGCTGGACCCTGTTCGCTGGGGAGGGAAATTTATCTACATAAATTCCGGCAGTCTTTATAGAGCCCTTAGTTTAGGATGCATAAGAGCAGGAATCGTTTATTCTGAACAGGAAAAAGCCCTGAATTTTGCCAAAAATGCGAAGATAGAATACGAAGAAAATTCCCTATATTTAAACGGAGAAAATGTAATTAGCCTGCTTCAAAGCGATGAAATAGATAAATTCAGTGCCCCAATGTCGGCAATTGTTCCCATACGCCATGTGATTAACGATATAATCCGTAAAATTTCCCTTAACCGCAATGTGGTTGTGGAAGGAAGGGACATGACAACCGTGGTATTCCCCAATGCGGAATTCCGGTTCTACCTAGATGCTTCCGCAGATTCCAGGGCTCAGCGTCGTTATGATCAGGGGGTCTCTAAACTCAGTTTTACCGAGATTAAGGATGCCATATTGGAGAGAGACCATATAGACAAAAATAAGACTGAAGGCAGTCTGCACCTTTCCCCGGGTGTAAAATATCTGGATACATCGGTCTTGACTGTTGAAAAAGTTTATGACAAATTAATAGAGAGTATCATGATGGAAGGAAATGCTATGAGTAATGAAGCAAGTTCAGGCCCTGAAGTAACTGAAGTAAAAGAAGGGAACATTCAAACCCAACTACAAGAGGAATACCTGAAAAATCTCGAGCAGATTGAGGAAGGCCAGATGATAGAGGGACATGTTATTCAGGTCACTCAGGATCAGGTCTTTATCAATATCGGGTATAAATCCGAGGGGAAAATTTCCATAGGCGAATTTGAAGAAATTCCCAAAGAAGGCGACATTGTTCAAGTCATCCTTGTAACCAAAGAGAACAAATACGGAGAGGTAATTGTTTCCAAACAGAAGGCTGATGTAAAAATATTCTGGAAAAACATCAGGCAGGCTTTTCAGGATCACAGCCCCATAGAGGGAAAAATAGAAAAGCAAATAAAAGGCGGTTACGATGTAAAACTGGGTGGAGATGCCCATGCCTTCCTTCCGGTAAGCCAGTCAGATATTCAAAAGGTAGACAAGCCCGAAAAATACATTGGTTTAAAAGCGAAATTTTATATTGAAAGGCTTTATTCAGACGGTAAGGTGAATATTGTTGTTAACCGCCGTAAATACATGGAAGAAGAAATTGAGAAAAAACGAAAGGACTTCTTCGAAAACACAGAGACCGGAAGTGATGTAACAGGAACAGTCAAGAGTTTTACATCCTTTGGTGCCTTTATAGATCTGGGCGGTTTTGACGGACTTCTTCATATTAACGATATGAGCTGGGGTCATGTAACCAAGCCAAAAGACTTTGTAAGAAAGGGTCAGGAGATTAAGTTAAAAGTAATAAGAATAGATCCGGATGAAAAAAGAATTAATCTATCCTTAAAACATTTTACAGAAGATCCCTGGGTACATTTTGAAGACAAATACCATGTTAATGATATTGTAAAGGGAAAGGTAACAAAACTTACCGATTTTGGCGCATTCATAGAACTGGAAGAAGGCATAGAAGGTCTTGCGCATATCTCTGAATTTTCCTGGGTAAAGAAAATCCAGAAACCCGGAGAGCAGGTTAGAATAGGAGATCTGGTGGAATGTATGATCCTGGGCTACGATCTTCAGGCAGGACGTGTTTCACTTGGGTTAAAACAGGTTAACGATAATCCCTGGGATAATCTTGATAAAAAATACCCTGTGGGAACACGCCTTTCCAGAAAGGTTGTAAAGGTAACTAATGCAGGCGCATTTATAGAACTGGAAGAAGGCATAGACGGCTTCCTTCAGAGTGATGATATTTCCTGGACAAGAAAGGTTAAACATCCGAACAGCGAATTAAAGGCAGGACAGGAACTTGAAGTAATGGTAATTTCCTTTGACAGGGAAAACCGCAATATAAGACTTGGCATTAAACAGCTTTCTGAAGATCCATGGAAGAATTTCGCAGACACTTACAAGAGCGGAAGCTTTGTGGAAGGAGAGGTATCTTCCATAACCGATTTTGGAATTTTTGTCAGGGTTCCCGGAGGCATAGAAGGACTCATTCATAAAACCAACCTTCCGGAGAACAGGGACGAAAGCCCGGAAGACGCCCTAAAAAAATACCATGAAGGTGATAAAATAAGAGCCGTTGTTATGGAGGTTCAACCTGACAGACAGAAGGTTGCCTTCTCCATAAGGGATTATCAAAAGAAGGTACAGCAGGAAGAACTTTCCAGATATATGCTTGCCGATGAGTCGGATGAATCCACCTATACTCTGGGATCAACTTTGGGAGATATCTTAAAATCCAAGGATCAGGATGCCGGCAATTAAGTATGTTGTCAAAGATTGACCATGAAAAATTTAAAACTCTTATAGAGACTAATGCTTTAATTAACACCAACTACTCCGACCTGAATTCGCTCTTGACAGAAATAATTGAATCGGCAACAAGGTTATGCGAAGGAGAGGCGTCCAGTCTTCTTCTTTTAAACAATGAGACAGGAAACCTTCATTTCGAAGTATCTGTAGGCGGAGCCGGAACGGAAGAGCTTAAAAAGTTCACCATAAAAAAGGGGGAGGGTATTGCAGGCTGGGTTGCTCTGCATAACCGTTCAATTATAGTAGAAGATGCGGAAAACGATAAGAGACATAGAATAGATATTGCAAAAGCACTTGAGTACCCATCCAGAGAAATACTGGCAGTACCGATGCGTGTAAAGGATGAATGTGTCGGTGTTCTGGAAATAATCAACAAGAAAGACGGAAAGAAGTTTACCCAGGATGATCTTGAATGGCTGGAAATATTTGCAACACAAGCCGGTATTGCTGTTGTTAATGCAAAGAGCATGGAGAAGGCACGCGGCAAAATAGAAGGGCTTCAGGAGCAGATTACCTCGGAACTGGACAGTCATAAAATTGTGGCTAATAGTCCTGCCATAATTGAAAAGCTGGAAATTGCAGACAGGGTTGCAAGAACGGATTCGTCCGTCCTTATCCTTGGAGAAAGCGGAGTAGGCAAGGAAGTTTTTGCGGAAAGAATACACTTAAAAAGCAATCGCAGGGGTAAACCCTTTGTAAAGATTAACTGTGCCGCAATTCCGGAAGGACTTTTGGAAAGTGAACTCTTTGGTCATGTAAAGGGCGCCTTTACCAGTGCCGTTTCTTCCCGTCTTGGACGTTTTGAACTTGCAGACGGAGGAACCATTTTTCTGGATGAAATTGGAGAGCTTCCATTGGGATTACAGGCAAAGTTATTAAGGGTAATTCAGGAAAGAAGTTTTGAAAAAGTAGGTTCGGATCAAACCATTACTGTTGATGTACGTATACTTGCAGCTACAAACAGGGATATAGAAAAACAGGTAGAAAACGGAGCTTTCAGAAGTGACCTTTACTATAGGCTAAATGTACTTCCCCTTTATATTCCCCCCCTAAGGCAGAGACTGGAAGACATTCCAGATCTTGCAGATTTATTTTTGGAAAAATTCATGAAAAAAACCCAAAGCAATTTTGAAGGTTTTTCGAAGGATGCAATGGAAACCATGCTTTCTTATTCCTGGCCGGGAAATGTAAGGGAGCTGGAAAACTGTATTGAAAGGGCATGTATAATCGGAAAAGGCAATAAAATTGAAGCAGAAGATCTCTTCTTAAAAACTTCGCTTTCTCCTGTAATGCCTGAAGACGGCAGCAGGAATTTAAAGACAGCCGAAAATATATTCAGAACCCGTTTCATTAAGCAGGTGCTTGATGAAAAACAGGGAAACCAGACAGAGACTGCAAAAGCGCTCGATATTCAAAGAACATATCTTTCCAGATTAATTAAGGAGCTGGAAATTACAATTCCAAGGAGTAATTCATAATGGCTAAGGCAAAAAATCAAAAACCGGCGGAATCCAAGGCCGGCGAATTAATACTTAATTTTATTCAAAATAACAGAAAGAAAATTTTAATTGGGTTTATTGCAATAGTGGTTGTCCTGCTTGGCGCATTGCTTACTGTAAGCATTAGGGACAATATAATGGAAAGCAGGCTTCTTCAGCTTGATGAATTTGAACGCAGGTTTATGGATATCCTGTCTATTGATGAATTTAATTTCACCGAAGATCTTGCTGTCGAAAGAATGAATGAGATATTCATTCTTCTGGACGATCTTGAAAATTTCCAGAGGAGATCCTTTGGTTTTGCTCTTGCACGAGCCCATGGTCTTTCTGCGGATATTTTCTGGTTCATGAGCGAATGGGATCTGGCAGAGAGGGCATGGATGGATTCGGCAAGAGCAGCAAGAAATACCTACCTGGAACCACTGTCCATTTTTAATGCCGCCGTGGCTGCCGAACAACAGGGAAATATTACCGGTGCAATTGCGCATTACCGGAGAGTATTGGAATTAAGGGATAATTTTCCTTCCCCTGCAAGAGCCCAGTTTGCCATTGGCAGGCTTGAAGAATCCAGACAAAATTATGATGATGCCATGTTTGCATATAGAACCCTGACCCTGACCTGGCCTAACGACAGCCAATGGGCTTCTCTTGCACATAGCCGAATAATTGCCCTGCAAAACAGATGAGATTATGCCCGTTAAAAGAAATATACTGATTTTCTTAAGTATAATTTTTCTTTTCTCCTGCGGTCTGGAAGATTATATTTATATTTTCCCTGTTCAAGACAGCGATATTACACGATCTTCGGAGCAGGCCATTGTTCGCATAACCAATGATAATGATACACCTGATAAGTATTTTAGGAACTATATTATTTTTTACAGAATTTATGTAAGTGATCATCTTACTCTTTCTTTTACTGTCGAAGATTTCAACCGAATAAATCCGGTACTGGCTTCCAATCATAATACAATTAGACCCTTTATAGGCAGTGAAATTTTTGGAAACAGAAACCTGGATAATATTTTCAGGAGTATCAGGTTCAGGTATCTGGAACTGGATGGAGCCAATATAGATTTCATTTTATCAGAGGGTCTTCCAAGCGGAACTCCCATTTTTAACAGTACCCTGACTTTTGATTTTACGTCTAACAGCTATCCAAGTCTGGCTATTACATATCAGAACGGAACCACCGCTTCCTATAATTTATTCAGGTCTACAGGAGGCAATGTTCCATTTAATCCGCTTCCTGATCACAGGTATTTTCTTAATGATCCTGTACTAAGAGCAAGAGATAATATTGATGATGAATGGAATGCGGATGTTTCAGATCTTGCAAGAGACAATAATCCGGTGCCGGAAGCGGATATTTTATATTCTTATGTTGCATTGTATATAGCGGCTGTCGGTTTGGATTCTGTAACCTACCAGTACATTTACAGTACGCCAACCTTAATTAATGTCTTCCTTCTGCCTGACCCCTGGTTTTAATCCAATATCAATCTCTTAAAAAAGTCTATAAGGTTCTTTAATTTTAACCCATCTGTATTTTTCCTTGTGCTTAAATCCCTTATGGTAAAATCATCTTCCGTAAGACTTTCGTTTGATGGAATAATTATATATTTTATGCCTTTTTTTTCTGCTGTCTTAAACTGTTTAACGAGATCTTCTTCGTCCAAAAAAACATCACAATTAATGCCTTCCTTCCTTAGCATGGAAGCAAGTAACTGGTTCCTTCCGGAGGATTTTGAATTTACGCAGGCAATGGCAGTATGTGCATAGGAGGCTCTTGTATTTTTTTTCCCCAAAAGCTCAAAGGAGGCAAGGAGCCTGTCCAGACCCAGGCTTGCGCCTACTCCCGGCATTTTAACTCTGGAATAAAGACCCACAAGATTGTCATAACGTCCGCCGGAGCATACTGAACCAATATCGGGTAATTTATTGATAAAGGATTCAAAGACAATTCCGGTATAATAATCCAGTCCCCTTGTAATGGATGGATCCAGCACAAAGTATGAAGAAATACCGGCATCGTTTATGAAATTTCGTATATGATTAAGATTTTCTGTCCCTTCGCATGAACCTGCAATCTCTGTCATTAAGTTTAAAGTTTCATCAAAATCTCCCTTAATTTGGATAAATTCCATAATTTTATCCGCATGTATAGTAATTTCTGAAAGCAGTTCATGACATTTTTCGCTGCCTATTTTAGAAAGCTTATCAACCGTTCTGAGTATTTGGGGAGATTTTTCCGGAATATCCATTCCTGAAAGAAGGTGGTTAAATATTCCCCTGTGGTTTATTCGGATTGTAAAATCACTTCCTGCAACAAGGGAAAGAATTTGATGCATTATGTGCAAAATTTCAAAATCGCTGGAAGGGCTATAACTGCCGATTGTGTCAAAATCGCATTGAATAAATTCCCTGTACCTGCCGCGTTGAGGGTTTTCTCCCCTCCATGCCTTTCCTATATGGTATCTTTTAAAGGGAAATGCGAGTTTCGAATGATGTTCTGCAAGGAAGCGAGCGAAGGGAACGGTAAGATCAAAATGAAGTGCAACATCCCTTCCTCCATGGTCGGTAAAGCGATACATTTGCTTTTCCGTGTCTCCTGTGCTGTGGTTTTCTCCTTTGCTGTGAGCTTCTCCGCCGCTCTTTCCCAGGAGGATTTCTGCATATTCCAGTGCAGGAGTGTCTATTGGAACAAATCCATAATTTCTGAAAGAGGCTTCGACTTTTTCGATTAAGGCTCTTCTTTCAATTTCTTCTTCGGGAAGAAAGTCCCTGAATCCTTTTAATACCCTCGGTTCAATCAGCTTGTCCATTTGAACATACTATCATTAAAAATTATATCTTACAAGAATTCTAAGATAGCTGTTGTCCCTGTACTGACCAAGTTCTCCGCTTCTGTTTCCGCCGAAGAAACCAATGGATAATTCCGTACTTAGATCGTTTCTGGACCAGGAAATAGCAGGCATTAAAAGAAAGTCTTTATCTTCAATTCCCCAAAGACCTGTTAGTTTTAATTCTATTTCGTCCATGTAGAACAAACGTGATAACATAAAGCTAAGCCTTGTAGAAGTTCTCCTTGTTCCGGCTTCAATATCTATCAATGGACTTGGACCTACATTGTTTTGGAAAAGCCTAAAACTACCTGTGCCCTGAATGTTTAGGTTAATCCCTGCAAATAGATCCCTGTCAAAGCCGAGAGACCAAAGGAGGGAAGGGTTTTCTACCATTCCGTCTGTGCCGTTTAAATCCTTTGTTATATTGGCACCGGCTTCTGCCCTTATATTAAAGCCCTGAATAACCCTTGCATAATCGATTCCAATGTGGTGAAAGTAATTATAGTCAATAATTGCAGATATCTGTTCTATGTTTATTGTACCAAGACCACCCCCACCACCAGGAACATAAAAACTGGGGCCTATTCCAAGAAGGAAGGCTGGTCTTTGCATCCTACCAAAAAAATATTGAATGCCATAATCTGATGAACCAGAGGTTCCGGTAAACCTTAGACCAAATTGTGAATAACGCAGGGTGGATGTATTGGGATAGGAATTTGCTAAAGCCTCTGAATAAACCCAGCCGGTCACTGCTTCATGAATTCTTGCAATTACTGTTGGAGGGAAGGCAAGAGCAAAATATCCGCTCACCATGGCAGGGATTGATGTTATTTGATTTGGTGTCCATCTATTTCCCATGGAAAATTCATGTGCCCTGAAACCGGGAACAAATACGGCTTCCAGTCTGGAAAAGGAAGAAGGAAAATTCCAGATGCCGCGGATTAATGGAATGGCTATTTTTAAATCTCCCATTCCCTGCAATCTGGAAAGATCTCTAAAGTCCAGCGGATTTATAAGATCCAGCGGACTAAAGCTGTCGGCTCTGCCCCAGCTTAGTTTTCTAATTCCACCTTCAAAGGTAAATGATCCAAAGAAGGCTCTGACATAAGCTTCGTCTATACTGAAGGGAGAAAGACCCCTGTCAAAAACCGGTCTTAAATTAAAGCTAAAATAAGCCTGTGCGGCTGAACCGGAAATATCCAGATTTAAATTGGCGGAAAAAATATCTCCAAGACTTGTATTAAGTATTCTATTTTGTGTGGAAAAATCATAAGTAAAGGCGGTAAGTTCTGCATTTATATTTCCCCCGATATTAACTGAAATTCCACCTGAACCCGGACTGTCAAAACCGAAGCCTGATGAATCTGAAAAACCAAAGTCATCGGAAAAGCCAAAACCGTCTTGTGCAAAGAGAGGCATGGACAAGCCGAGTAAAAATATAAATATTACCGAAAGAAAAATGTATCTCATTAATACCTCCCTGTTTCAAGATAGTTAGATGTAAAAACGCCTTCGGGAATATTGTCATCGTATCTTAAATTTACAACCATTAGGGATGTGGATGTTCCTGCTTGAATATTTGTCATTCTGGTTAATATTGGTGAAAGTCTTCCCTGAACCTCCCTAAATTCAAGAATCTCAAGAAGCTTAACATGATTTCCCCTTCTGTCATAAAGCTCAATCTGGTAGGTAATATAATTTTCCCTGTCTATCCATTGAATCATTCTTGAATACTGGTAATTGGGATCAAGGGGTATGGATTCTATCACATAACAGTTTCTGTCACGGAATCTTTCTTCCCTTAGGATATTGTGAGTATCAAGCTCGACCCTTCTGTCGGCTGATGCAATGTCATCGTAGGAAAAATCCGACCCTACAAAACTGCCGGAACCCTCTGAAGCCGCAATACGCCTGACCCTGCCAAGACTGGGCAGAAAAATCCATTGGTCGTTTTCCCTCCCCTGATTTTCTATATTCAGAAAGCGTGTTCCCCTTACAGAGGCAGGTTCTCCAAAAACAATAACTGTTCTGTTGTTTCCATTTGCATCTTTTTTGGAATATTGATCCATTAGCCTTTCGGACTGTGAACCGTTCCTGGCTGTAATTACCATCCTATAACGGGTGCTTATTGTATCTGAATTGATTCGGTTTCGGGATCTCTCTACAATTGCAGAAGCAGAAAGATTGGAAGAGGAGGATCCGGCTTCCTGGGAATTTAATGTAAAAATTCCTCCTAATGTAAAAAAAAGAACAGTGAAAAATATTTTACTTTTTTTCATTTTATACTCCTGTTATTATAATGATCATTAATAAATTTAGGTTTTACGGCAGAAAGTAAAACTGGAAGAAAGCAGAGACATACAAGTGAACTGGAAATCATGGTAAAGGAAATTAATAATCCAAGATCCTTTAGCATAATGAACTGTGACAATAAAAGAACAGCAAAGCCTGCACCGACAGAAAGAGCATTAATTAAAATTGCCCTGCCGGACAATGCAAAAGTAGCAGGAAGGAAGTCCTCCGGCTTGCCCGGTTTAAATTCTCTTTTATAGGCTTCCATGTAGTGAATCGAATAATCTATTCCAATACCCACACATAAGCTTGCCATCATGGATGTTCCAATATTCAATTTTATTCCCGAAAAACCCATTAAAGCAAAGTTAATTAAAATACATATGGAAAGGGGGGTTATGCCGGTTAAACCAGCAATAAAGGATTTATTGGAAATTGTAATTATAAAAAATACAATAATGACAGATACAATTACCGAAATAATCTGTGATTCCACAACCAGGCGGTTTAGGGATGCCTCCACCATTGCGGTGCCGCCTATTATAACATTTACATTATCCGGAAAATTCGCATCTATATAGTTAGCGATTCTTTCTACCGCAATGTCTGTATCTATATTGCCAATTGTGCGGAGCTGAATGGTATTTTTTATTGCAGTAGGGGAGAGCGGATCATTTGCATAGGTGCTTATATTGGATGAAAGTAAAATCAGATAATTTGCAACAAGATTGGACAATTCTTCATGGGTGCTCATTCCATAACGGAAGGGATCAGATGGAATCTCGTAATAGGATGCACCTTCATAATTGGTTAATCTTTCCACCTGCCTGACCAAATCGTTTGCACTCATGTTTCTGTTTGAACCCATGCCCATGGCATTTCTTAAAAGAGAGGCAATGTCAGTGACACTGTATTGGACATTATCTGTTTCTTCAGTTTCACTGTATTCCCATTCATTAAATTCCCCGTAAAAATCAAAACCAAAATCATCATTATTATCAAAACCAAAATTCCCAAATCCAAAATCATCACCGAAACCAAAACCAAAATCCATATCCGAAACTGTTCTTCTTTCAAGTCCATGAGGGCTTTCTCCGGCATTAAAAACCTGATTAATACGTTTTACAAGATCGGTAAAGCCCATAACCTTGCCTGCTTCCGGAACCCTTGTTTCAAGATAATGGGATAAACCATCCAGTGCAGTTAATACAGAAGGCATTAATAGGGTTTCAGTATCTTCTGCTTCTACAACTATGCTTATTATTTTGGAGCCGCCAAAATTTTCCCTGATAAAACGGTCAGAACGGGCAATATCCGAAGATTCATTAAAGTATTCAATAAATATATTATCTATTTGCAGCCTTGTTAGTCCCCAAACAGAAATGATTATTATAGCTCCAATAATAAAAAAAACAGTATTTTTTCCAAGGGCTATTTTCGTAAAAGAGGATGCAATTTTAATGTCAAATGAAGCAGTATTTTCTTTCTTTTCGAAAACATGCTTAGGACCAATAATAATTAAAATAGACGGGATAAGTAAAATGGAAATTATGAAGGAAGAGAAAACCCCAAAGGTTGCGAAAAAACCGAATTCCCTTATTGGTACAACAGTTGTAAAACAGAAAGAAGTAAAACCTGCAATTGTTGTGAGTGCAGCCATGAAAACAGGTTTACATATTTTTTTGATTACCCCTATTGTTTTTTCCCTGTGCTCCTGTTGATCCAGACCGGAAAGGGATCCCACATCTTTTAAATAATGAGTTATAAAATGTATGCTATATGCACTGCCCACAGCTACAAGGATGACAGGCAATACCGTTGTTATGACAGAGAGCTTTATTCCAAAGAGGGGCATCGCTCCCATCGACCATATTACGGCTGTTAAAACAGAAACAAGGGGCATTAATACAGGTATAAAACTTCTAAAAGAAATTAAAAGCATTATTAATACGACAATTACTACAAGAGGAATCATTATAACAAGGTCAGAACGCATCGCTTCGTTAATAACCCCGCTGATAATGGGGAGACCTGTAACATAGACCTCACCCATATCATTAAACATCTCCATCGCAATATCCCTAATCTCCATTATGTATTCAATGATGACAGGGTCACTTGCCTGTACTTCATCTATATTCAGGGGAATAAGGATCTGGGTTGCCGTAAAATCATCGGAAACCAGAGCATTGCGGTAAATATCCCAGGAAAGGATTCTTTCCCTTAATTCGGCTATTTCATTTGTGCTGCCGCTGAAATCATTGCCGACAAGTTTCTGCACCATAATTGCATCATTTTCTGCAAAAATATATTCCGATGAAACTATGGAATTAATGTCTCCTATAATGTCATATTCTTCGATTCTTTGATTAAATTCCCTTATTCTGTTTAAAAAGGCAGGGTTAAAAACATCTCCGTAATTTCTTTGAAGTGCCACCAAAATAAAGAAGGAGGACCCAAAAATATCATCAATATAGGCATTTATCGCCCTGGCTTCATCATTATCCGGAACAAACCTTAAATTATTGTTATCAAGTTCAGAATTCGGGAGCTGGACAGCAAAAAATAGTGTAATTATTGCAAGAATTATTATTATCAGCTTTGGATGTTTGAATAATTTTTCATAGTTCATATATGCATTATATTTATTTAATCTTTTATTGTCTATTTATCAATAAGATGTTATCTTGAATCCATCATAATATGAAAAACAATACGGATTCAATTCATTTAGATATACTATCAGAAAATGATATGTATAAATTCAAAAAAAGTATTTTATCCATTTCCGGTTCTCTTGTCTGTCTTTTATCTGCATTAATTTATTCATATTTTTTCCCTGAGCAGGAAATTATTAATGCCTTTATTTTCCTTCTTGGCATATTGATAATAGGCATTCCGGTATTAATTACTGCCATTAAAGGTCTTTTATCCAAAAACACAAAGGCTGCTCTGGAAATCCTGGTTTCCATAGCCATGATAATCTCCGCCTTAAGCGGCGAATTCATCCTTGCAATTGTAATTCCACTCATTCTAACATTTGTACATTTTCTTGAAGAGAAGAGCATAATGGGAGGAAGGGATGCCATAGAAGGGCTAAAAAAAATGCAGGCCGAAACTGCCATTATCTTAAGAGATAACAGTGAAACAGAAGTAGATGCAAGGGACTTAAAATGTGATGATATCATCATGGTAAAACCCGGTATGGCTCTGCCTGTAGATGGGGAAGTTATTTTCGGAATATCCAATATGGATGAAAGATCCCTGACGGGAGAGCCCTTACCAAAAACTGTAAAGCTCCATGATCAGGTATTTGCAGGAACTGTTAATATAGATGGTCATATTCAGGTAAAAGTTACAAATGAGTATTCGGATTCATCTTTCCGTAAAATTGTCAGGCTACTTGAAGAAGCCGAAGAAATAGCAATTCCCGAAACAAAGATAATCGATAAATTCATTTTTTATTATATCCCCCTTGTGCTTGTAATAGCATTTCTGGTCTGGATTTTTTCACAGGACATTACAAGAGCCATTGCCATACTTGTCGCAAGCTGTCCAATCGGTCATTTATTGATAAGTTCTGCACCAATGATTGCGGCAATTGCAAGGGCAAGCAAAAATGGAATCCTTATTAAGAATTCGGCTTTTCTGGAATACCTGCCGGAAACAGATTATATTATTTTTGACAAGACGGGAACTTTAACCAAGGGAATACTTGAAGCGGAAAGTTTTTATTTGCATAAGGCAGAAAGCTATGAAGAGCTTTTAAAAACCGCTTCGGAGCTCTCACATGCTTCCCTGCATCCAATTTCCAGGTCAATTATTTCGTTATGCGATAATATTATTATTAACAAGGATTATGAAGTCAAAGAATATATTGGTAAAGGGCTTGAAGGAAGGAAGGGAGAAGAAAAAATTTATCTTGCAAGTTATTCCTGGGCATCTGAGCTAGGATTTAAGGTGCCGGATAAATACGAGGATGCCGGTACATGTCTCTGGATTTTGAGAAATTCCGATATACTTGGCTGTATTATATTTAAAGATATTCCAAGAGAAGATGCAGGAGAAATAATTAAAGAACTAAAAAAAACAGGTATAAAAACAACCTGCCTGCTTACAGGAGACAGGTTATTAACAGCAAAAAAAATTCAAAAAGAGCTAGGAATAGATGAAATGTATCATGAACTTCTGCCGCAGCAGAAACTGGCCATGGTAAATAAATTTATGGAAAACAATATTGTTACCGTTGTGGGGGATGGAATAAATGATGCCCTGGCCTTGTCCAGTTCCCATGCCGGAATTGCAATGGGAGCCATGGGTTCGGATACAGCAATAAATAGTGCAGACATTGCCTTAATGAACAATAATCTTGAAAATATTCCCTTTGCAATTAAACTTGCGCAAAAAACAAAGGGTATAATTTACCAAAACATTGTATTTGCCTTTTCTCTTAGCGTAATAATGATATTATTGGCAGCCATGGGTATTGTATCTCCCATAACTGGTGCCTTGCTTCACAATCTTGGTGCATTACTTATTTTATTTAACAGCAGCCGGCTTGCAAGGTATATCCAACTATAATAGACTTCATTAATGTTTAACAGTATTTATGGCAAATTAACGGATAAACTCCATGACAGTGTATTTCTGCTCGGCGAAAACGGCATTGAATGGGATATCATGCTTCCTGCACTGGATATTGGTTTTTTACCGAAAACAGGCGAAAATACCAGAATTTTTACCTGGATATATTTACGTGAGGATCAACTAAGATTATATGGATTTTCTTCTCCGGAAAGACGGGATTTGTTTCTGGAGCTTTTAAAAGTAGAGGGCATAGGTCCGAAAGCAGCAATAAGAATTCTGGGCAATATAGGTCATGAAGAGCTAAAAATTGCACTGGAATATGAAGATCTGCCCCGTTTGGAAGCCATTCCCGGCCTTGGAAAGAAAACCGCTCAAAAAATGATTCTTACACTTAAAGGAAAACTTATCTCTCTTGAACAGTCCTCACAAACTCCCTATAAGGATCTTCTTGAGGCTCTGACAGAAATGGGTTATGATAAAAAAGTTGCTTCCCAGGCTTTGTTAAAAGCAGAGAAAGAAATGGATTTATCTCATCCGGAGAACGAGAAAGAGCAATTACTTTTTAAAAAGGCCATTGTTTTTTTGAGCGGCAGTTAAAATCCCGGAAAAATGGAAATGAAATTGGCAAAACAAAAAAACACGGAAAACCTGAAGGAAAGCCCAAAAGGAATACTTCATCCTGAAAAATCCATGGAAGAAGATAAGAGGGATCTTGCTCTTCGTCCCCGTTATCTTTCAGATTTCCTCGGGCAAAAAGCCATGAAGGATAACCTTTCTGTTTTTATAGAAGCAGCCAGAGCAAGAAAGGAAAGTCTTGATCATTTATTCCTGATTGGACCTCCAGGTCTTGGAAAAACAAGCCTTTCCCAAATTGTGGCCAATGAACTGGGTGTGGAATTTAAAAATACATCCGCTCCGGCACTGGATAAGCCAAAGGATCTTGTAGGAATTTTAAGCACCCTTGGTGAAAATGCAGTTTTTTTTATAGACGAAATTCACAGATTAAAACCAGCCATTGAAGAAATGCTTTATATAGCAATGGAAGATTATGAACTGGACTGGATTATAGGGCAGGGACCCGGAGCCAGAACGGTTCGTTTTCCAATTAATCCATTTACACTCATTGGTGCCACAACCAAGGCAGGTAATGTATCCAGCCCGCTCATAAGCCGCTTTGGCATTAACTTCCGTTTTTCATTTTATCTGGATGAAGATATGGAAGCCATTGTTAAACGATCATCAGGAATACTCGGAATTTTAATTGACGATGATGCTGCTTCCTTATTGGCAAGATCTGCAAGGGGAACTCCCAGGGTTGTAAACCGGCTCTTAAGAAGGGTAAGGGATTTTGCACAGGTAAAGGGTCTAAATAAAATCACCAGAGAAATTGTAAGAGAAAGCCTAAACAGACTGGAAGTGGATTCTCTGGGACTGGAAAAATATGACAGGGAAATTTTAAGAATCATTATAGAGAGATATGGAGCCGGACCTGTTGGTGCAGAAACACTGGCAATTTCCATAGGAGAATCTGTAGACACACTGGAAGATTATTATGAACCCTATCTTATCCAGGCTGGGCTTTTGCAAAGAACTCCAAGAGGGAGAATGGTAACGCCTCTTGCCTATGAACATTTACAGATCCCAAAGGATAATGATGGCGGGGGTCTTCTTTTTTAATGAAAACTTCCGATTTTAATTTTGATCTTCCGGAGAGTTTAATTGCGCAATACCCTCCCAATGAAAGGGGTCTTTCCAGACTCATGAAGATTAACAGGGAAACCAAAATTCCTGAACATTTTATGGTTAAGGATTTACCCAATATCCTTGAAAAAGGCACCTTAATGGTATTTAACAATTCCAGAGTTAGAAAGGCAAGAATTTTCGGGAAGTCAACAGAAAGCGGCAATATGCAGGAATTCCTTCTTGTAGAAGAAAGAGAAAAAAATATCTGGCTTTCCATGGGAAGAAAGATTCGAGGTAAAGAATTTTTATTTGGAAAGGATTTAGAAATTTCTGCTCAAATAATAGCATATGAGGATGAGTATTTTTTATTGAAGTTTAGCACCCATATAGATGATGATTGGCTGGAATTAAATGGTCATGTACCTCTTCCTCCCTATATAAAGAGGGAAGATAATTCTGAAGATGCAGAAAGGTACCAGACTGTTTATGCAACACATAATAATACACCTAATGCTGCGCCTAATGCTTTGCATTCAGCTTCCATAGCATCCCCTACGGCAGGGCTGCATTTTACCATGGATCTTTTGGATGAATTAAAGAGCAGGGAAATAGAAACACATTTTATTACTCTTCATGTAGGATCAGGAACCTTTCTTCCTGTTAGAAGAGAAAATATAGAGCAGCATAAAATGCATGAAGAAAAATTTTATATAGATGATAAAACCGCATCCTGTATTGAAAAAGCAAAACATGAAGGCAGAAAAATTCTTGCCGTAGGAACCACAAGTGTACGTTGTCTAGAATCAATATCAATTAACGAAAAATCTGAAAAACTAAAGCTTAGGAGGGGAGAGGGAAGTACATCGATTTTTATTTACCCCGGTTATGAATTTAAGGCTGTGGATTCAATTTTTACCAATTTCCATACTCCTTCCTCCACATTGATTATGCTGGTTTCTGCCTTTGCAGGCCGTGACTTAATTCTAGAAAGCTATAAAACAGCAGTCAGGGAAAAATACAGATTTTATTCATATGGTGATGCATGTTTAATAGTTTAGAAATGGTTTATTCATATGGAATTACCCTGCTAATATTATGTCCTCTTATTTTCCTTGCCGCTTTCATAGATTCAATAGCAGGGGGAGGAGGGTTAATCTCCCTGCCGGCCTACCTTTTTGTCGGCCTTCCCATACATACAGCATATGGTACTAATAAATTCTCTGCTTCCATGGGCGGACTTACGGCAATGGTAAACTATATAAGGGGAGGTTATGTAGATTTTCATGCTGCTATTTCCGGCGGGATTTGTGCGTTTTTTGGCTCTCTAATAGGCACATATCTTGCTCTGTCCCTGTCTCCCTATGCCTTACAGGTAAGTTTAATGATCATATTGCCTTTGGCAGGGATATTTATTTTTACCAGGCATAGTTTAATGAAAATCCTTCCAAATACCGCTTTTTTTCGCAATAAACCGGATACAATGGAGTTAAGGGTTAAATTGCTGGTTTGTTCGCTTATAGGCCTTATTTTTGGCTGTTATGACGGGTTTTTTGGGCCGGGAACGGGAATGTTCATTACCATGGGGCTTTCGGCAATAGTAGGTCTGGATCTAATTAAATCTGCTGGAAGTGCCAGAGTAATTAACTTTTCATCCAATATCGCTTCCACTGTAACCTGGATAATTAATGGCAGGGTACTCTTTCCCATAGCCATTCCCTGCATGTTATGTGCCGTAAGCGGAGCTTTTTTGGGTTCCAAAATGGCAATGAAGGCAGGCAGGAAATTTATAAGTCCCATCCTTGCCCTGGTTGCAATCCTGCTTTTTACCAAAATCCTGATAGATCTTATCAACCTTTAGGTTGATCTTAACCTTTAGGTTAATCGTAACCTAAAAATAAGCTTTTCCTTATGGGGTAGTTCCAAAATTCATTTTTTTTCTGTATAATGGCATAGAGGTAAAGCAATGAAAAAAATACTCATAGTTTCACTTTTAATCTTTATTTCAATTGGTACTGCATTTTCAGATGAAGGCTGGGGAGTAGGGGTTCTTGGAAGTTTTGGCGGCGATTGGGGTCAGGCAGGAGTAGGATATGGAGGGGCTTTATCATTAAAAATACCCAATTTTCCCATATATTGGGGAATTAGCCTGCATGCCCGAAGCTCCCGGTTGGGCATAGGATTAACCGGCGATTACTACCTGTTTAGGGGTACTCTTCTTCCGGATATCGGACTTGGCTGGTATTTTGGCCTGGGCGGCTGGGCTACATTTTACACAGGAAGCAATTATACCGGTATTGCATTCGGAGCCAGAGCTCCTCTTGGATTGAATATGAGAATCCCCAATCTCGAAATTCTTGAGATATTCCTTTCCATTTCTCCAAGTTTGGGAGTAAGAATTGATAATGTGGATAACTTTTACTTTCCTGCCGGAGGCTGGCCAATTGAACTTGGATTACGAATCTGGTTTTAATGAATCGTTTCCTGTTTAAAGCAGATGACCTGAATGATTACCTGATTCCCGGTGATAAAAAAAACATTGCCTTTCTGGAAGAACTTTACGGAAAGGCAATGGAATATTTTCCCATTCTTGAAAAAGGCGAAAATAAAGACATAGAAGAAAAGCTGATAAAAATTTTCAATGAGATTAATACTGCCATAAAGGATATAGTCAGTCAGGAAGAGAGACTTCATGTTTACTCCATAGACGCAATGGAAAGCGGTAAATCTCATGTGTCAGGACTTATTGCAAAGCTAAGGGATTTAAAAACGGAAAACAGGGAATTTATTTATTGCATCCAAAGGGCATACGAAATACTTTTTAGTTATGTATTTAATGAAAGCAATTCACAAAAAGATCATCTTTTTATAAAAACCCCGGTAAATACTCCAGTGCAAAATTACGCGGTTCATGAAATTTCCCTGCCAAATAAGAAAATAGCAAATTCTGTTATGTGCGTTATGCTAAGGGCAGCTCTCCTCCCTTCCATGATTTTCAGCAGGGAGATAGAAGAAAATACCACGGGAAATTATATAACTCCCTTTGCCCTGTTTAAAATTCAAAGAAACGATCTTAAACAGGAACACAATATGGAATATATGCTGGATTTGGAAAATTCCTGTTTCATCCCCGACGAACTGGATGGAAGGGATCTTGTCTTTGCCGACCCAATGAATGCGACAGGCGGAAGCCTTGTAACGGTTATTAAATATTTAAATGAAATTGGAGTTAAACCTGCATCCATTACCTTTGTTAATGTAATTTCCGCAATGAAAGGTTCACTAAATATACTAAGAGCTTTAAATAACTGTAATGTTTATACATTATGGATGGATCCTGTGTTAAACGAAAATGCCTATATAATGCCGGGTCTTGGCGATGCCGGAGACAGAATAAACGGCAAGGAAGACGGGAGTCCGAGAGATATATTGCAGTTAATGGCAGCTTACGATCCTTACATACATAATTTATATCATAATCAATATCAGAAAATTAAGGATTCATTTATCAATAAGAGAAAGGGAAAATGAAAGCTATTATTTTTTCTATTTTTGCGTCAATTATTTTATTTTCATGTGCTTCACAGGGTGCAATACGCGGAGAGGAATATTTTGCAATCGGCATGGCCTACTATGATCTTGGAAACTATGATGAAGCACAAAGATGGCTAAACAGGGCAAGGCAGTCTGACAGAACATTAATGGCTTCCGAATATAATCTTGGAAGAATTGCTTATGAAACAGGAAATTTTGCAGAAGCGGCAGAACATTTCGAAAGGGTATTATCCAGAGACCCGGAAAATTTAATGGCTCTAAGGGCTGCAGCTTTTTCCAGAATCAGAAATTTTGATTTTGAAATGGCAGAAATACATTATAACAGGATAATGTCCCTCCTTCCCGACAGTACCGAAGACGGATTTAATTATGCCTTGGTATTATTTGGATTGGGAAGATTCGAAGAAACGGAAACCCTGATAAAAAGTTTACCGGACTACCAAAACGATAATCCTGCTGTATTGCTTTTACTTGCAAGAAGTCAGCATGCCATGGGAAAGGTTGAAGCAATTGACAGTTTTGCAAGATGGGAATCCCTTGTGGATCCTCCTTCTGCTCAGGGACTTTTTGAATATGGCCTTGCCCTGGAGAGTGCCGGGTTTTATGCAAGAGCTTTGGAATTATTCGATCTATCCTTAAACAACCTGGAAAGGGATGGTCCTCTCTTAAACAGACCAACGATTCAGTTCAATATTGCAAGGTTATTGTTAATTGCAGATCCTGAAAACCCACAGGGAATAAGGGAGCTTCAAAATGCAATAACAAACGGTTTTTCGAATAATGAAGCTATCGAAGCATTCCTGTTGGACGAAAGACTAAGCTCCGATCACAGGGATGAAATAAGGAGATTGCTGGACTCATGATTATTTCTATGATCCAGATTCTGTTTGAAATTCCCGATGCCTATAGCCTGAAGGAAAAACGCCGTTTGATCCGCTCAATAAAGGACAAATTAATAAGACGTTTCCATATGAGTGCTGCCGAAATCGATCTTCAGGATTCCATTAGTTTCGGACAAATTGGCGCCGCCCTTGTTTCCAATTCAAAAAGTTTCGGAGAATCGGTAATGCATAAGGCATTTGAAATGATAGAGAAAGAAATTCCTGTTCGCATTCAGGATATGAGTATTTATTCGGAGGAATTTTAATTAAATGAAGCATTTTCAATATATTTTTTTGGCAATTGTTCTTTTTTTACTTACATCATGTTTCGGCATAAGAGCGGATATTGTATTGAATCAAAACGGTTCCGGAACCATTTCTCTTGAATACAGAATTTCCAAAGCACTTGATTCCCTTGGAAGACTGGATGGAAATGAAAGATGGAATACCATTCCTGTAGGCAGGGCAGATTTTGAACGTACTATAAGCAGGCTTCCGGATATGAGACTTTTATCATTTTCTTCAAGCGAAGATCCTACAGATCTAATAATATCCCTTAGAATGGAATTCGGCAGTATGGAGGGGCTTCTTGCCTTTTTGGATGCAACAGGGCAAAGCTCTTCTTTTAGAGGTAATTCTGTTCAGGGCACACTTAACCTTACCCTAAGTGAAGGTAGGGAAGGCAGTAATCCGGATCTTGACAGCTTATTTGCCCAAATTACACAGGGTTATTCAGTTTCCTTTGGTTTAACAGTACCGGGTAATGCAAACCTGTCAATTTTAAACAGATCTGGCGGCACTCTTCCGGCAAACACTTACGGTATCAATGAATACATTAATCAGGGAAGAAGGGTTTATGCTTCTTTTACGTTATATGATATAATTACATCTACGAATGGAATTGTTCTGAACTTTAATTGGAATTAACAAGAGCTTCGCTTCTTGAAAACACCATTATATCATCATTGTTTTGGCTGTTGTAAATGGCAGAAACATGGACTAAACCGTTAAAATACAGAGGAATTGTAAATTCAATTGATAATGGGTTTGGCGGATGTTCTCCGGTTAAAAATCTTATTGTCCTGCCGTCATTCTCCCTGTTAAATGGGAATCTTGATGAATATGGCATGGGTAAAACTTCATCATTAATACTTTCAAGGCTAATATCATAACGTACAGGATACTCCTGCGCATATATTTCCAGTTCAATAATTCTTGTTTCCTGAAAAACATAATTATTAATATTTAGTAAAACCATATCATCAGCATCTATCTGTCTTATAATGACAGGCTGTTCCGGCTGAAGGATTTGGATCTGGATATACATTGTCAGTATCAGCAATAACAAAAAAGAAGGCAGTAAAATTATCCTGGACTGCATTTTTTTAAAAAAGAGATATTTTACCTCCTTTTTTTCTGCTAATAATAAGCTGCCTTTTTTTAATAATAGAATAAGAGGCAGACCCAACAGTGAAATTATGAAAGATAAACTCCATGTAAAAATATCGTTCCAGTTCGATGTGATAAACAAGGCAGAAAATTCCCTTCCTCCCGTATATGCAATATTAATAATAATTCCCAATGCTAAAACAGGAATCATAAATGAAGAAATAATTACGATTATTGGATTTAAACTTATCGATCCTATAAAAACGAAAACCAGAGCCCATAAAAAAATAAAAACAAGGGAGAAATCCATAAAAAAGGTCAATATTAACCCAGTAATTATTAGCAGTACGGCATAGGATCCAAAAAATTGAATCTTTCTTGGAATTCTGATTAAATTAAAAAAAGGAGTAGGAAAATAAAACAAAATAAAAACCAAAATTGCGGTAAAGACAAAACCAAAATAATTAATATGGGTAGCAGGACCGTTAAGTGTAAAGTATAAAAAAGAATAAAAAATTCCTGAAAACCTAATGCAAAAAACAAGGAGAGGTAAAAGAATAATAAAAATCCAGATATATTTAATAAATAACCTTGCATGAAAAATTATGACATTATAATACTTAATGGAATAAATCATGAATAATAACAAAAACAAACCGCAGATAAAGATGACAGATGCAGAAAGTAAACCTTCTCCGGTAAAAACTACAAAGGAGCCGGGAAGGGGAAAAAGCGAATAATGTGTATCTGTTACAAGGACAGGAAAGTCAAGGATGCCGGAAAACTCCATAATAAGGTCTGCAATATCTTCAGGTGAAATTAATCCATATGTATTATGGGAAGTATTTTCCCCTGAAATATACAGGCTGTTAATTTCGCGTGACCATGCAATGGACAGAATATCAGAACCTTCAATTATTCCAAGATTATAAATTTCATGAAACCATATGTTAAAAGACCAGTCCATATCGCCAGCATTAAGAATGCCAATAAAGGGCTGAAGAATCTCTCTTGGAGTAATATATGAACTGGTGCCATGACTTACAATAAGTTTATCTATAGGATTTATTGCATCAAAATAAAGTATTACCCAGTTTTCCGGTATATCCGAAAGGTTAAGTAAATCCTGCAATCCAATATGTGCCCTTCCTCCCAATTGTACCGGGAGGCTGCTGCTTTCATCTCCCAGGAAAGCTATAATGATATTTATTTCTTCCGGGGAATCTATCTTTTCAATCAAAAGAAGGGCAGTTTCTACGGCAAAATCAGCATACAAGGGGAGGGCAAAAACCAGCATTCCCCTGTCCGGATTATGGATTTCATTTCCATGTGTTTTGCCAACGATTATGGATCTGCCAAAACTTCCGAATGTATCCAGCAGAACACGTTCTGTAAAATAAAGGTTGGGGGAAGATAGACCGGACAGGAAGCTGCGGACTCTTATAAAGGCAGCTTCTTCATGTATGGATTGGGCATCAATAAAAAAGGGGGTAAAGGGAAGAATCAGAATCAGCAGAAATTTTCTGAATAAAATATCCTTCCCTCCTGTAAAATCCATTGTTAATTTTTATTTTACTCATTATAATGATATTTATATGAAATTACCATATTATACAGTACTATTTCCCATTTTGGTTTTAGTGTTTTCTTATAATTTTATTTCCTGTTCACGCTCGGAACCGCGTATTAGCCATGGTTTTATTCAATTGGTTTACTATTCCGGTAGGGATGGCATAGATGAAAGGTTTTCCTTTTTTGTTTTGGGCGAGGATGATGACGGAACGGAAAATCTTTCAGAATTGTACCTTTTTCATGACAGGGAAGGTCTTCGATGGAATTTTGATTCTGAAGATTGGGTAGTTCATTCAGAAGACGGAAAAACCTGGATAGGCAGCAGAAATATTGCTATGTCCGGAAATTTAAGTCTCCCAAGAGGCCAGTACAGAGCAGTATTGGTTAACAAGGGAGGGGAAAGAACAGAAAGGACTTTTACCTTTGACAGTCCCATTGTTCCCCCACATCCTTTTCCTTCTTTTACTGTAAGCGATGAAAACTATATTGTAGATTCCCTTTATCCGATAAATTATTTTCTGGGATATGACCAGAGCGGAAGGATTGTTGAATCAAGAGTTATCCAGGATAAAACCGGAAGAATATCTGATCTTCGCTTTCAAAACAGTGTAAGATCCATTGCCTTATGGGCAGAAAATCCATCCATAGTAATTTCTGCCTTAACGGATGCGGTTTCCATCAGGTAAATCCATAAGGTTAACCGGCAGATGGAAAAGAATTTCGGAAATATACGGTCTTTTGTCCTTAGAAACGGAAAAATTAGTTATGCACAAAAACGTTCTTATGAAAAACTTTTTCCATTTTTTGGCATAACAGGAAATAATCCTGTAACATCTGAAAGCTTGTTTGGCAGCGACAAGCCATTGGTTATTGAAATTGGATTCGGCATGGGCAGAGCTACGGCAGAAATTGCATATAATAACCCGGATATAAATTATATTGGAATAGAAGTTCACAAACCCGGGATAGGAAGACTCCTATGGGATATTGAAAGGCTTGGAATAAAAAACATACGCATAGCCGAAGAAGATGCCAGAGTTTTTTTAACGGAACGCATAAATGATAATTCTGTTTCTGCCTTTCATATTTTTTTCCCTGATCCCTGGCCTAAGAAAAAACACAATAAAAGAAGGCTATTGGCAAGACCTTTTACAGATCTTCTTGCCGTTAAACTGCTTTCCGGTGGATATATTTATGCTATAAGTGACTGGGAAGATTATGCAGATGAGGCCTTAAAGGTATTTACTGAAACTCCGGGACTAAAAAATAAATATAACGGTTATGCAGACAGACAGGACTGGAGACCAATAACCGAATTTGAAAAAAAAGGATTACAAAAAAACCATGTGATCAGGGAAATGATCTTTACAGGAGAATAAGGATATTAATATGGACAGAGTGGCCATACTTGCAGACTTAATAAAAAAATATCAGAAATCATATTATTCAGGAGAAGCAGAAATTACCGATGAGGAATTTGATCTTCTCTGGGATGAGCTTAATAATATTGCGCCTGATCATCCTGTACTGCATGAAATCGGCAGTGATTCGGATTCCAGGGATTTATCCGATTCAGAACACAGTTCAGATGGCTCAAAAGTTTTAGACGGTTTTCCAAAGGCTAAACATATTATTCCGATGGGCAGTCAGGACAAGGCTTCTGACCCAGCTTCTTTTGAAACATGGGCAAAAAAAATAAATCCTTCTTCCTATGTAGTTCAATATAAGCTGGATGGCGCCAGTCTTGGAATGCAATACAGTAAAGGGAAGCTAATAAAGGCTATTACAAGAGGAGACGGCATTACAGGAGATGATATTACGCCTAATGCTCTTCGCATGAAGGGAATTGTTAAGAATATTTCGGCGTCCTTTACCGGAGGAGTGCGCGGTGAAGTAATAATGACCAGGGATATATGGAAATTAAAATACACAGACAAAGCAAACTGCAGAAATGCTGCCAACGGGATAATGCGAAGAAAGGATGGAAACGGATGCGAAGATCTAACCATTATCTGCTATGATGCTTCCTTCCCGGGTAACGATAATTATTTTAAGAGTGAAATGGAAAAAATTATATGGCTTGAGGAGCAGGGCTTTTTAATTACAGATACAAGAGAATTCACTGCCATTGATGATATAATAAAATACCGAAACAATGTTTCAGAGAAAAGGAATAAATTAAATTATGATATAGACGGACTTGTTATAAAAGATAATTTAACAGATATGAACGATCTTAGGCGTTCAAGACCTGAACATCAGATAGCTTTTAAATTTGAGCCGGAAGCTGCCTACAGCACTCTTCTGGAGATTGAATGGAGTGAAACGGGTGGAACATATACACCAATAGGTATTATTGAGCCTGTAAGACTGGCAGGAACCCTGGTAAAAAGAGCAAATTTAAATAATCCCGGAATGATAAGATCCATGGGATTAAAAATAGGTTCCATGATAAGAATAGTAAAACGCGGTGAAATAATTCCTAAAATCGAAGGTCTTGCACCGGAGGAATTTATTAAACCGGATCAACAGTTAAGCGAAATTTTCTTTCCGGACAAGTGTAATTCCTGTAATACCAGGCTGGAAGACATAGATACCAGGTTATATTGTCCCAATCCGGAATGCCCCAAAAAGAATCTTCATCGTCTGGAAAAATGGATTTCCATTTTAGATATTCGTGAACTTGGGGATAAACTTTTGCAGCAGTTATTCGATTCAGGAGCAGTGAAAAACATTTCCGATTTATATAGATTAACGGAAAATGATCTTTCTGAATACAACAGGATGGGAAACCTGTCTGCTTCCAAGGTTTATAAAAACATAATGAAAAAAAGGCAATTATCTCTTGGGGCTTTTATTGCCGGTTTTAATCTGGAAGGGGTAGGGGAGCTGATAATGGAAAAAGTAATTTCCAATGGACATAATACTTTGGAAAAACTTCGTTCCCTTAAAGAAAATGAACTTTCAGAGATTCATGGTATAGGTGATATTACAGCCGCAATAATAGTTAAGGGTTTAAATGATAACAAAGATGAAATGGATGCTGTTTTATCTACAGGAATTATATCTATAATTTTACCCGGCAATAATCCAGATCTCAAACTCAATGGATTATCATTTTGCTTTACCGGTGAGTTAACTAATATGAAAAGGAGCCTTGCTGAAGAAAAAGTCAAGTCATTGGGAGGTCTTGTAAAATCAAGCATTGTAAAGGATCTTTCTTATTTGGTTACAAATGATCCGGATGGCTCTTCTTCAAAGGCCAGGAAAGCCAGAGATCTGGAAATCAAGATAATAGACGAAATTACATTTCTTGATATGGTAGATTTTGAGTCTGCCATTCAGGAAAATAATATTCTAAAACAAAAAGAGTTATTTTAAACCTGAAGCCCCCAGGGAGAGATATAGGTTCTATTATTGTAGTATATAAGCTGGTAGACAGAATATACATTATGTATAGTAGCCAAAAATTAAGGAGTTTTTAGATGGATAATCAACACTATAAAACAGGCTTATATGTAATATATGACAAAGTAGCCCAACAGTCAGGACCGGTCATGGAATTGGTAAATGATGAGGTAGCAAAAAGAATAACCAAAAAAATGCTTAAAGAAGCGAAGTTGGAAAAAGATGAAGTTATCCTATACCTCATCGGAAGATATAACAACGAAACAGTTCAGTTGTTCAGAAATAACAACATGGAAATAGATTTAGGAGATATGGAATGAGTAGCCCATTTTCAACAGTTTCAGGACTAAAGCCCGGAAGATCGGAGCAAAATTTAAGTTACGAAAAAAAGTTTACCGCAAACATGGGACAGCTAATTCCTGTAATGTGTGATGAAGTTGTACCAGGTGATGTTATAAGATTGGGAAATCAGATTGTACTACGTTTCCCACCTCTTGTAGCTCCTATAATGCATGAGATTTACGTTTATACGCATTATTTCCACGTTCCTTATAGGTTATTATGCGAATATTTTGAAGAATTTATTACAGGCGGTGTCGATGGTGAATTTTCGACACCTTTGCCTACATGGAAAGGAAGAGGACAAGGACATCAATTTTATTTAGGATCGTTGGCAGATTATATTGGTCATCCAGTAGGTGTTGCTATAAATGAGGAATGTGAACCGTTGGACTTCCCACGTACTGCATATAACTTTATTTGGAATGAATATTATCGTGATCAGAATCACATGGAAGAAGTACCTTTGGACAACGAAGATATACTCTTGAGATGTTGGAGACCGAAGGATATGTTTAATACTGCTCTCCCATGGCAACAAAGAGGTGTTTCCCCTGCCCTGCCTATAGGCGGTAGTGTTAGATTTTTAGGGGATATAGAGCCGTTAAATTGGACTGGTGGAAGAACAGCAGATAATCTAGCAAATTTTGCAGGCTTTTTAAGTTTCCAAAACACATATGTTGGAGATGAATCTATAAAGATGGGATATGATAATTTGTCACCATTTGAAGGTAAAAAGGATAGGTTGAAGAATTGGTTAAATAATAATGAAGTTGATGGTTTTAGTGTAAACATAGCTGATATAAGAACCGCTTTTCAGGTGCAAAAATGGATGGAACGAAATGCACGTGCAGGTGTACGTTATACGGAATTTCTACGCGCACACTTTGGTGTAACCCCAACCGACGAAAGATTAGATCGTCCTGAATACATCGGTGGGACACGCTCACCTATTATAATTTCAGAGGTTTTGCAAACGTCGGAATCGCAGAACAGCCCACAAGGTAACATGGCAGGACATGGAATAACAGTTGATAGAAATAATGTTGGTACCTATAGAGTTAAAGAGTTTGGTTTAATTATAGGAATAATGTCCGTTATGCCACAATCCAGTTACCAGCAAGGAATAGATAGGCAATGGTTAAGAAGGACACGATATGATTTTTACTTCCCAGAATTCGCCCAGCTATCAGAACAGGCAATTTTTAATGCAGAATTATTTGTCAATGATAATGAACCCGAAAAAAACATGGAAACATTCGGATATACAGGCAGATACAATGAAATGAGAAGAAAAAGGAATCAGGTATGCGGATTAATGCGTACAGATTTAGCCCATTGGCATTTAGGAAGGATTTTCTTAGATCCCCCTGCCCTAAATGAAGAATTTTTATTATGCAATCCAGAAAGTTTTAAGCGTGTGTTTGCTGTGCAAGATGAACCGCAATTAATTGTGACATATGGAAACATAATTACAGCTTACAGACCTATGCCTGCGGAGAATAATCCAGGATTAATAGACCATTTTTAGGAGTACGTTATGCGCAAGATTTACAAATTTGGAGATTTACCGCCTGTGTTAGGCGAAAAAAACCACGGAAGAAACAAAGTCGAAAGAGCAGGTTATATTTCCGCAAAAAGACAGATAGAATCAATGATTAACGCTGGTCAAAGATTGGAAGCGTACAGGAAAGAGAATTACCATTTCAAGGATGATGAAGAATTACCTGATGAAGATATTTACAGTATGCCAAATGATTATGACGCGTCTGACGCTTCACAAGGTGAGAAAAGACTTAAGGAAGTACAAAAAAACATACAAAAACAGGCAAAAAAGAAGGAATTAAAACCTTTAAAAGACTTAAAAGAGCAAGAATTGGATTTAAGTGAAACGCCGAAAACCGATAAGGTTGAGGCGTAAAAATAGGACTTGGCTATATTGTTCTACTTGATGTTAATATAGCCAAGTGACAGGAAACGGAGCAAAAAATGGGTTTTGAATTAGGTTTAGGATTTTTAGGCGGTGCATTAGGATTTGGAACCTCTTTATTGAATTTTGGACAGAAACAAAATGAATTTGAACACATGAAAGCTATGCAAGAGAAAGCATGGATGAGAGAAGATAATGCAGTCCAGAGAAGAGTAGCAGATTTAAAAGCAGCAAATATTAACCCAATGCTGGCAGCAGGTCAAGCAGCAAGTAGCAGTCAACCAATACAGGTTCATGCTCCACAAATGGAATCCAGAGCATTTGAACAGGCAAATATGGGCTTACATCTTGGAGAAAGAAAGGCAGCTATAGACCATACCAAAGCACAAACAATGTTAAATCAGGTACAGGCAAAAAAAACACAAGCAGAAATAAACTTTACAAACGAGCAAACAAGAAGAATGTCACAAACAATAGGACATGAAGGAGAATTACACCCTTTAAGAATGCAGGAAATGAAAACAGGAATTGATCACACTTTAACACAAATTAGACAAGGTAATGTGTCAATTAGAGAAGGTAAGCAAAGAATTATTAATCTTGGTGTAGAAGAAACATTACAAAGGGAAAGAGTAAGTTTAACACAATCGCAAAGAAGGCAAGTAGAAGCACAAATAGAAGAATTGTTATATGATTTAAATTATTGGAGAAACTTAGGTTTAAGTACATCAGGAGCACAATCAACAGTAGGCAGAACCGTTGCAGATAGTATTGGTATGAGTAATAGAGGCTATGAAGCGTTAGGCGAACATTTTTCAGATATAACGGAAGGAACAGAATTTAGTGAGGATATAAGAAATCACGGCTTAATTAATGCAACTGCATTTAGTGTTATTAGAGCGTTAGGCTCAATTTTTAATAGGAGATAAGAAAATGACAGCAAAAAAGGTATTTAAGATCATTTTGCGGATCGTAACATTGGGATTATCAATGTTAGCAGAAAAAAAGGAGAAATAATATGAGATTCAGGAGACGCGGATTTAAAAGCAGAAGCTCCCGAAGGAGTAGATCGAAGCGCCTTAGGCGTTATCGTGTAAGTCGTGGAGGCATTAGACTTTAATGACTTGTACTAATCCCATATTGCTAAAAAAACCAGACAAAGCCCTAAGAATTAATATTAAAAAGGTTGGTTTATATGTACCCTGTGGGAAATGTATATCTTGCAGGATAGCCCGTACGCGCGAATGGGCTACCCGCATTTTGCATGAAGCATCTATGTACGAACATAATAGTTTCCTAACCCTAACCTATGATGATGAAAATATACCAGAAAACGGAAGTTTAAGAAAAAAGGATTTACAGGACTTTATAAAAAGGTTAAGATACCATTTAGGCAGTCGCCGAATTAAATATTTTGGTTGTGGAGAATATGGAGATATTACAAACCGCCCTCATTATCACGTTATTTTGCTTAATTGGCATAGCGACCTCGATAAAGATTATAATTTACGTACAAAAAAAATCGGCAAAAAATATAAATATAGTCCTTTGGTTGCTGATGTCTGGCCTTTTGGCATACATACTATTGGTGCCGTGGAATATGATTCCATAAGATACTGTACACAATATATACAAAAAAAATATAGCGGATATTTGGCAGAAGAAAAATATAAAGGTATTGAACCACCCTTCCAGATTCAATCCCTTGGAATGGGATTGTCTTACTTACAAAAAAATGAAGATTATTTTAAAGATAAATTAGGATGTACAGTGAGAGGAAAAGAAGTTGGACTACCCCGTTACTACAAAAAAAAGTTAGGAATACCGACACAAGTATTATTGGAAAAAGCAGAAGAGAGAGAAAAAGAATTACTAAGTCATCACGGATTTAATGAATTTTATGATGATGGATTTATACCAGCTTTGAAAAGAGCAAGGCGACAAGCCAACGCGAATAGAGAAGCAGAAATAAACAAAAAACAAAAAAAATTATAAAAAAAGACTTGACAAAAGGTAGTCGAGAATATACATTATGTATAGTAAAATATGTGTCCCCTTTTCACAGGGGGGTTATTAATATTTATGTATTTACTGCTTTCCTATACTGGATTTAATATAATCCATTACTTCCCTGTATTGGGGATCATAGCTTGGGAAATTTGCTTCCAGACTGAAGGTATCGTTATATGATGTTTCACCGATTGCTTTAAACAATGGCAAAAGTTTTTTTGCTTCATCCAAATCAGGCATTAGTCTGCCCAATGTGCAGGCAAAATGTATATGACCTATCCATTTTTCATTTTGCTTGATTAGATCCAGGCTTTCGCCGGAAATTCCAAAATGATACGAATCGAAAATGCTTTTTACATTTGGTCTGTTTAATTGCTTTGCCAATGCACTTGTTTCCTCGAATGTGTTAAACACATTGGATTCCATTCTGTTTAAATGTTCTATCTCTAGCTCCAGGCCAAGTTTTTCGGCAATTCCAGCAATATAGATAATACGGTCAATTACCTGTTTCCTGCCCTCTTCGGCGGAAAGATAGGATGGTGTATTTCTGGCTCTTGAACTGCCTAAAACAACTTTCTTGGCTCCTACAGATGAAATACGTTCAAGTGCTTTATTAATATAGTTTTCAAAAACATTTTTGTCATATTCTCTGCCGGAAAGTTTTACAGAACCGTCTATAAAATTATTGCATGCAAGACATGGAATATTACTTTCAGAAAGATCCTTTTTTAGTTTTTCAAATGCATTATTATCACAGCGCATCAAACGGTCAACGGGCAGTTCAAGATAATCAAGGCCTATCTCCCTGAAGTATTTTACATTGTCCAGTCCGATGTCCTCCGGATTGCTGAGTTTCATGCTTGTACATATTCCATAAATCATGTTTTTTTCCTTACCGGTTTACTGGTTATAACTTCCTTTGGTGTCAGAGACAATATTTGTAACCTGCTTTTTGGATGAAAGTTTTCTTCTCTTGTTCAGCTCAGAAAGAAATAGATCTTCATCAAAGGGCAGTTTTACAGTTGTTTCAAGCCAGCTGGAAAGATGCATTGCATTGGACAATGAAAGACCATTAATGCCTTCCGGACCTTCTGCAATAAGAGGTGTTTTGTTTATTATGGCATTAGTAAAATTTTTCAGTATGCCGTTATGCTGCTCATTGGATCCGTCAGTTAGAATTTTTTCAACGCTAACTTCGGGTTTACTGAAGGCACCTGTTGCTGTTTTGCAAAATTCCCTTTCATTGACATTTAGTTTATGCAGGGTTAAATTTGTATTGTCTTCATTTACAAGTTTTCCCCATTCCAGGGTAACTTCAAACCTATTGGTTCCCGGAGCATCTGCAGTGGATGTAATAAAGGTTCCGGTAGCTCCATTGGGGTATTCAAGATAGGCAGTAACATCATCTTCTACTTCAATATCATGCCATTTACCATTATGGCAAAAAGCCCTGACAGCATTCGGCATTCCACAGATCCATTGTAGAAGATCCAGGTTATGGGGACATTGGTTTAGAAGAACCCCTCCCCCTTCTCCGTCCCATGTCGCTCTCCAGTCACCGGAATCATAATATATCTGAGGTCTGTACCAGTTGGTTATTATCCAGCAAACCCTTTTAATGGCTCCAAGACTTCCTCCCTGAATCATATCGTGCATTTTCTTAAAGTAGCTGTTAGTTCTCTGGTTAAACATCATTGCAAATACCTTGCCGCTTTCAATGGCAATTTTGTTCATTTCGGTTACCTGTTTGGTATAAACACCGGCAGGCTTTTCTACAAGTACATGAAGTCCTGCCTTGAATGCCTCAATGGCAAGAACGGGATGATCATAATGAGGGGTTGCTATAAGAAGGGCATCACATTTGCCGCTTTTAATTAATTCGATCCCGTCATTATAAACAGGAACACCTTCAGGCAAAATGGAAGAAACCCAGGTGCGGCGGGATTCCAGTCTATCCGATACTGCCGTTAATTCCATGTTTGGTATTAAGCCTTCCAGTATGGATTTTACATGGGCAGATCCCATGTTTCCAAGACCTATAATTCCCATTCTAACTTTGTTCATATCAGGACTCCTTGATTCATTATATAATAGGCTTTTTTATTTAACAAGACTTCTTATTTCTTTTTTTTCTTATGGAAGCATTATTAAAGGTGTTTCCTCAACGTCTGGAATAATAATAGTCCCGCCGGATTGTGAATAAATAGCACCTAATCTTTCACTCAGAATTCCCCTAATCACAAGATCCGGATTTATTGCAAAAACGGGAAGAAGTCCGTTAAACTCTGCCATCTCTGCATGAACCCTGCTTAAGGCCATAAATTGCTCAATAACGGCATTTTGAACATGGGAATTGGATTCTGCCTCTGCATTTAAAACAAGTGTAGAAGCGCTTTCGTATGCAGATTGAATCAGGGTTTCCCTGTAAATTGCTGCACTTCGTACTTCATCAAAATAATAAAGGGTTTCCATTGGAGGAACAATGCCAATTAATTCAATTGCAGTAATATGCACCCCGGTCTGGAGTTCATCCAGGATTTTTTGGGAATTGATCAATACATTGTATGAAAGTTCAGATCTGCCGTGTGTTAAAACAGAATCAATATCCATTTGTGTAACCATTTTAGTCAGTTCTCCGCTGACAATGCCGTTTATATGTTCGGATGTATTTCTGTTGTAAATAATATACTGAACAGGGTTATTAATCTGGTATAAAACTGCCGCCCTTAAAAGTACAACATTATTGTCACCAGTTAATAAATATCCATTCATATCTACATCGGGTAGGATTCTGTTTCCCCAAACAATATAGTGGGTCATAATATCTATTTCATGCATTGTTTGAACGGGAATCTTAATTACTTCATCAATAAAAAAAGGCAATGCAAAATGTAAGCCGGGTTGTCTAACCTGCTCTGAAAGAGTATTTCCCGTCAAGCGGCCAAATCTTAGAACAATTGCAGTTTCATTGCTTTCCACCCTGTAAACACCTGAAAGTAAAATCAGGAAAAGAGAAAATAAAACCATCCACTTAAAGTACTTTATTGTGTTTTCGATAATTAGTGAAAAAAAAGCAAAATTTTTTTTATTCATTTCCGTACTGCCTTAGTCTGCAATAAGTAAATTAAAGGGAGACTCCCCTGCCCTCATTATAAGAACAGTATCGGGATTAACCGAATTTTCCAGAGCAATCAGGTTTCTAAGGAAGATAAATAATTCCGAATTTCTGTCATACGCCTCACCGTAAATTTCCGCAACCAGCCTTTCAGTTTCCGCTGTAATTTCGGCTGCTTCCATTCTTCCGGCAGCTATTATCTCGGCACTCCTTGATTCTGCTTCACTAATAATTATTGCAGCATCTCTTTCACCCTCTGCATGGTACTGGGTAATATACCTCTGTCTTTCGGCTATCATCTGATTAAAAACACTTTGGATATTGGCATCAGGAAGTGCAATACGCTTTATTCTTAATGCCTGTACTTCTATCCCAAAATTATTAAATGCCGTACGGGATACATTTTCTTCAATGCCGTATGTAATTTCATCAAGCCTTAATTCATCAATATTGGTAGATACAAGAGAAGAAAAAGCAAAAGAGCCAAGAACAGTATTTTTGGCGTTTGTTACAATATTGTTTAAATGTCTATGCGCAAGATTAAAATCCCCCACACTTGTATAAAATCTTTCTGCATCCGATATTTTCCAGACAAGATAATTCTGAAGAATTATGTTAATCCTGTCATTGGTAAGAACTTCTATATAACCGGAATCCAGATATTGGCTTCTGGCATCAAAGACTATTATATTATCAACAGGCCACGGTAATTTAAAGTATAAACCTGCTTCATTATATATATTTATTATTCTTCCGAAACGGGAGACTATTACGCTGTTTCCTTCCCTTACACTGAATGTAAACCCTGCGGCAAGCACAATAATTATAAAGACCAAAAGGAATAAATACTTAAAAATTTTATTCATAATTACCTCAATATTACAGGAGTATTATTCCCGATTAAAATACTGCTCATATTATTTTCTGCAGCAGGTGAAAAAACAAATACCCTGCTCTGGTTTATTATTGTTTCAAATGTGTTTAAATACCGGTTTAGTCTGAAGCTCTCACTGTTTATATTATAGGCTTCCATTGCTGCATGGTATACAGACATTTCCATTTCTGCAATGCTTATTCTGTTATAGTGGTCTTTTAAGGCATCGTTAACGGCTATTCTATTTTGTCTTTCTGCATTAATTAAAATATAGTTTCCAAGTGTATGTGCATCTGTAATAATGGTGTTTTTTTCGACAGATGCGCTTATCAGATACTGGTAAATTTCCACCGTTTCAACCGGTGGATGAATACTCTCAATTATTACATCAATAATGGCAATTCCAAGTTTTTCATTTACGGAAAAATAAGACAGCTCTTCCCTTATAAAAAAGGATAAAGATTCCCTGTCTATGCAAAGAAAATTATCCAGTGTGGTATGAATTGTTCTGTTCATCAAAACCCTGTAAGCTTCTGCAGATAAAATAATTTCAGGATTTGATGAATGGTTGATATATTTTATTAAATCAGAAATATTGTAAATAATCCTTATGTTAACAGCTATAAGCTCATTTCCGTTACCTGTAAGCAGTAAATAATCCCTGCCTGTATGTGCTTCAGTCCATAGAAAACTATTGCTTTCTATTTGTGAATCATAGCCAATTTGGAGGGAGTTTAAACGGAAAACATCATATATTTCTGCTTTTTCAAAAGGCCATGGCAGTTTTGAATGTATTCCCTCTCCCCTTACATTTTCACTAATTCTGCCAAACCTGTAAACAAGAGCCTGCTGATGAGGCTGAACAATAAAAAAGGATGTAGAAAGAAAAACCAAAAATACAAGTGTAAACATAGTGCCGGGTATTATTTTCAGGGCATACTTGAATGTATAAAGGGATTTTATGGAAAAATTATTTTTTACTTCGTCTGTATCCAGAAAGTTGATTTCTTTTTTTCTACTCTTAAATATTACAGGCAGCAGGTTATAATCAAAATTCCCCAGGTTTTTTCTGAAAATGGAAAGAAGAATATTGGCTCCCATCATACAGAAAACATAAATGGTTCCGGCATTAATAACAAATTCAAGAAATATTTGCAAATTTGTATCTAACACAAAATTTGCCATAATGAGAGCGGAAAATAAAAGAGATATAATGGACAGTATCTTCAGTAATCCATACGAGAGTTTATCTCCAATATAATTTCCGGGTTTCCTCATTTTTAGGTATAATGAAATCGTTATAAATAATAAAATAAAAATAAGGACATTGTATATTTCTGCTGAATAAAAATGATATGAAAAAGAAAAAATATTAATTAACCGCCATAATGCAATCACTAAAAATAAATTAATATAGGTTACATAAAAGTATGAAGATGAAAAAAATACAGGTTCTACCCTGTTTCCCTGTGACATGGAAGAGGGCATCCTGCTTTCATTACTGCTTATTTTTTGAAGCTCTGTATATTCTCTTTCTTCAATTTCATTAAATTCTTCGGTGTTAATTTCCGTGTCAATTTCCGGCATACGGGTTTTTGAATATTTTTCAGGGGATATTTTTGAAGTTAAATAATCTTTAAATTTATTAAAATACTGTCCTGCCTTAAAACCAAAATAAATTTCTTCTTCCCTCAAAAAGCTTTTTATTTTATTAATAATTTTTTTCAGGAAGGAGTCTTGCCCAAGACCAATATCAGCAAAAAAGGCAACAAGAAAAAGCAGGATAAAAACGGTAAAGGAAAAACCTGAAACAGCAACAAGAACATCCCCGCCTGTCTGTCCTGCCAATAATCTCATTATAATACCGGATAATAAACTAATTATTAAAGGAAAAATTCTGGTACGGGTTTTATTCATAAATACCTGTATTAAATATATCCTAAAAATGCAATTATTAAAATAGGCAATTTATTCATGATTAACTGCCATGGTTGACAATTAAATCCCAATAACCTAATGTTATTATTAATGCATCATTTCTTTGTTATTAATCCCCATTCATTCCCAGATATAAAAATTTTTGGGCAAGTTAAAGAAGAGATTGATTCATGTTTTCAAAATGAAGATAAAAATCTGTACAAAATATTCATTTCCCGTTATTCAAGAGATGCTATTGGAGCAATACACCACTATATTTCTTCCCTTTCCTCCGATGAAACTATAAGAGTATATGCAGTTGGAGGAGACGGCATCCTCTTTGACTGCCTTAATGGCATGGTGGATTTTCCTAATGCAGAACTTACAAGCGTTCCTTATGGGAACTCCAACGATTTTGTCCGTATTTTCGGCTCTTCATCCCTACTCGCTTTCAGGAACATAAAAAGCCTCATTAATTCACCTTCCCGTCCTGTTGATATTATTCATTGCGGTGCAAATTTTTCATTGATAGAAGTCTGTATCGGGGTAATGGGTCAGTCCGTTATTTACTCTAATAATGCCTTCCGCCGTTTTCCCAATAAATTAACCCGTCTTTTTATGCCATACATTTATATGATTTCAGGATTATTATCCCTTTCAAAAAAGGAATTAATTCAGCAAAGCTATACTGTTTCTATTGACAATGAAGATCTTTCGGGAAAATACAGTAATATACATATTTCCAACGGTCCCTGCGATGGCCGCACCCTTATTCCAAGTCCATATGCCATTCCGGATGACGGGCTTCTGGATGTAATATTTACAGGCTCTTCTTCCCGGCTTCGTATAGCCACTGTAATACAGGATTATCTAAAGGGATGGTTTGAAAAATATAAATTATTTATTTATAAAAGATGCAGGGTAGTCGAAGTAAAGAGCGATGACTTAATGCGTGTGGCAATGGACGGAGAAACCTTTTATGCAAAAGAGCTTAAAATTTCAATAATAAAGGGCGGAATAAAATTCTTTACTCCGCCCGGAATGAATTTTGAGGACTATTCCAAGAAAGCATATAAGAGAAAAAAATAACAATCGCTGTCTCACCGCTCTTATTGCAATGTCCAATTTAATCCTTCACGGTAAAGGGAATCTATTTCCTCATTAATCTGGTTCCTGATACGAAGTGGAATCCAGGTAAGGTTGGAAAACATCCTCATTAATAATAAACCGTCTCCTGCCAAAGGCGGTCCTGAAAAACGGATAAGATCTGCAATGGATCCTGCAGCGGACAATATCATTTGGGGATCCCTGTTTGGGTTATTGGGAGCCAGGAAGAAAGAGTAAGAGACAAAGGCAGCACCGTCAGGATCTACCCCAATTCTCCCTATGGCTTCCGCCGCTGCAGAACGTACAGAAGGTTCATGGTATTCGTTAAAAATTCTTAGGAGGAAGGGAATGGTATCTCGTGAGCCAATCCTTCCAAGGAGCCTTATAAATGCAACATGCTGGGAGATAAGCACCCTGGGTAATGTACGGGAATAATTACCTTCGGTAAGGAAGAAGCCTATCATTTCATGTAAATAGGCAACAACAATGGGTTCGTTTTCGCCAATCTGTCCGGAGATAATCATCTCTTCTATAAGCTCGTACATACTGTCTTGCTCATAAGATTCCCATCTATGCGGATCACTTGCCCATGGGGAAGGAGGAGGATTACCCAACCCGTAATTTCCCTCCGGCATGGGGCCGTAATATCTGGATCTCATTACATTTAATGCCCTGTTATCCAGTTTATAGGCATGGATATAATTATCCCTTGCACCCGTATAAAACATCCCCTCTTCGCTAAAACCGGGAATGGAATAAACTTCGTCCATTTTTAACATAAAGCGTCTGCGGCCGTCAATTGAATATGCAGTTATTCCGTTTGTGGTTAATAAATAAATTCCCCTATTATCAAAAACAACCGAAGAGCTGTTTTGGTTTATATTTGCCGATCCCCTGATGGATTCATGACTTTCATCCGACCAAACCAGATTCCCCGAATCGTCAATTAACTGAACAGTCCCATCCCTTAAAAGAAGGGCAATCCTGTCTCCCCTGCCCGCTGCAGCAGCCGGCATTGCTTGAAATGAAATAAAATTGCTTCTGGAAAGACGGCTTCCCCTAACGCCGGATTCGTTATACGTTATTTTTTCCGTTCTGCCGGATTGATAAAACAGTATATAACTATGCACATTATTGTTTACGATGGGGGCAATAATGAGAGGTATCTCATTCAAAGCAATTCTTTCTATGGCACTGAACTGTGTAATTCTTACAAAGTCCATGTTCTCCAGAACGGTTACAAAACTTCCTGCAAGATCCAGAATAGGCATTGTTATAATCGTACTTTCAAGATCCCTGCTCCAAAGAGGCTGGCCGGAAGCTGTTCTCGTATAAACACTGGATCCAACGGGAATAAAAACTCTGCCGTCCCATCCTACAACGGGAGGAAAAGAAACAGGTTCATCAAAAACCTCGTTCCATAATTCATTTCCTACCCTGTTAAGGGTTTTAAAAAAACCTGTAGAATCGCTGAAGTATGCGGCACCCTCTACCGAGCGTGCAAGGTAAGGCGTTACCGTTGTTTCAGGTTCGAAAGTCCAAAGCTCTGTCCCAGTCATATAATAGGAACTTGCATTTCCGTCTGCGGTGGCAACGACAATGGATTCTGCCATTAAATAGGGCTGACCCAATACAAGGGTTTCCAAATCTCTAGACCAAATGGGAGCAGCCTGAATCTGAATTTCAGAAGCAGTTGTAGGAAAGTTTGTTTCTCCCGCATATGGCACCCTGTTTTGAATTTTTGTAAATGATGTATAAAAAAGCCTTTCCCCCGGATATACGGAAGAACCGGAAAAATTATTACCGAAGGGGATGGCTCCGTATGTAATTTCAAAATTATTTCTTTCATCATCGAACATAACCCTTAACCCGGAAATATCGATGGATATATATGCCGGAAGTGCATCTTCCAGTGTCAGATCTATTCCTACGGTTGCATCTGCAATAACCTGCTGTCCGCCCAAATCTACGTTTCTGCGTCTATAACCCATATAGGTATAGGTTCCGGAGCCGATGCCATGATAAATAAGGGAATTGGTACCATTATGCTCCCATGTATCAAAGCGGTGAACCCTTACAGTACGATCGTCAAGAAATTCGATTATGCAAAGAACTGGACCGTCTATAAGATTAATGGTTGTCTGCCATGTTCCCAGAAGGAAATTTGGAATTGGAATATACGAGGCAAGCTGTTCACAGAAGGATTCGACCATAAGGGTATTAATGGCTGTTCCTGCCTGTCTGGATGAATTAAGAATCCAGCCCGTACTTCTTTGAACTGTTGTAGCAGTTAGTACTATCTGGTTTCCGGTTCTGGAAACCCTTCCGTTAATTATATAATCAGCACTTCCTGCCCTATCCCCGGTAAACAGGTTCATCAGTCTCCAGGAGTTAAGCTCTTCTATTACCCTGGTTGTTGCAAGTGTTGCCAGTTCATTCAACTCAGAAATAAGAGCTGCATTGGCAATATTGGCCTGATTTATCGCCTGATTTACAGCATCAAGCTCTGCTCCGGTTAAACCTGCTCTGGATGCTTCCAGATCGTTTATTTCCTGAATAAAAACTTCAAAAGGACGAACCCCTACATTGGGTAAAATCTGTGAATATACCGGAAATATTAATGCTGTAAATATAATAAATAAGAATAATTTTTTCATAATTTACACCTCTTTTAACGTGTATTATACATTACACAATATCTACAGTATAGCCTTTTTTATTTCTTTTTTAAACCTGAAAAAAAGGATTGTTTAGCCATACTGCAGCATACCAGTTTTGTTCCTCGTTAATATCTTTTAATGATCTTAATGGCAGCCCCAGCTTTTTAACCGTATTATAGACATCTATTCCTACACTGTGGAAAGCAGGACGGGCCATTTTTATGTTTCTGCATGTTTCTCCGCTAAAGCCGGCACATTCCGGACATAATGCACAGTCAGACATGGAGAAAGCCAGCATATCCCCGTCAAGAAAAGCCTCCCTTTCTACAGCAAAAGAAGCCTTTTGAGCAATTTCCTTGCTTTTTGAATGAATGATCAGGGTGGATTTATATTTTCTTAATAAAGGTTCAAATTCCCAGGGTTTTAGATAGGCATCCCGGGATGGGCAGGTACATCCCTTTCCCCAGCTATCACAGCCAAACATGCATTTTAAAAGTGTTCTGCCATCATAAGCAATATCGTCTGGTTTTATATAAACAGCATTATCAGCACCCATGGAAATTGCCAGCTCTATATATTTAATCATATTTTCCCCTATCTTTTATTTAGACTCTAATATAAAATCAATATAGCAAATAAGAAATTTCTTTTCGAGATGGTTCGAGGGTGGAGTTATGCTGGGAATAGGCGTACAGGAATTATTACTGATTCTTTTAATTGTATTGATTCTCTTCGGAGCCAAAAGAGTACCGGATTTGGCCAAAAGCCTTGGCAGGGCATTCCGGGAATTCAAAAATGCCGCAAAGGATATTGATTTAGATTCCTTAAAGGAAGACGATAAAATAGATCCAGATAGTTCAACGGTAGATAAATCCGGGGAGCCTCCTTATAAAGCATAAGGAAAAAGAAGCTCCACTGTCCGAGCATCTTGAAGAATTACGCTGGACATTGATCCGGTGTTTAATTGCCATAATATTATGTTCCATTCCATGTGGAATTTTCTGGCGTGAAATTTTCCAATACACCGTTCTTTGGCCGCTTAACAGAATTAATCCTGTGCCCGAACTTATATTTACTTCCCCGCCGGATGCCATTTATTTTATCGTAAAACTGGCTCTTACTTTCGGCACCGTTCTATCCTGCCCTTTTTTATTTTATCAAATATGGCGTTTTCTTTTACCTGCACTTTATCAAAAAGAAAGGGACAGCTTATTGCCATTGATTTTTGCTTCCTCTTTCTGTTTTATATGCGGCATAATTTTCTGTTATTTTTTCATGCCCGTCTTTCTGGAATTATTAACCGCTTTTGCCTCGGGCTTGATTTCTCCCATGTTCAGAATAAACGAATACTTTGGCTTTCTGTTAAGAATGTGTTTAATTTTCGGAATATCATTTGAATTACCGGTTATTTCACATGTACTTACAAAGATAGATTTAATAAATCATAAATTTTTACTAAAATATTTCCGTCATGGAATTGTCATTATTTTTATCGCAGCAGCAATATTAACTCCGACCATAGATGTATTATCCCAGTCCCTTTTTGCTTTTCCTTTAATTTTGCTTTACGTTATTGGTATTCTAATTTCATATATGGGCAGGAAAAAGACTATCTCTCCGCCAGAATAAGTCCTGCAAGAATAAAAATTGCACCTGCCATTGCCGTTAATGTAATGCTCTCTCCAAGTAAAACTGCAGAAGCAGTCATGGTCACTACCGGAGAGAAGTAGACATAATTATTGGCCCTTACAGCACCAAGTCTTTTAATTACAGTATTCCATAAAAAGTAACAGAGAAGGGAAGCTGCAATTCCAAGATAAAGCAGGCTGCCAATCACGGTTCCGCCATTAAGGAGCCTTAAATTAAAGAAGCCCCCGTCGTAAATAATCAGGGGAAGGAGGCTGAGTAATCCGTAAAAAAATATTTTTCTTGTAATAAATAACATTGAATAGGATCCGCCAAGATATTTTAACATTACAGAATAAACAGCCCAGGAAAGGGAGGCAAGGAGGCTTAGCATATCGCCTAACGGATTAATCTGAAGTATGAAATGACCGTTAAAGATTACCAGTATTACACCAATAATTGCCAGTATTGAACCTTTTAACAAGTGGGGGTTTTCTTCCTTTTTTTTAAGGAAAAGACGGGAAAAAAGTATGGTTAATAAGGGAGAGGTACATGCAAGCAGTGCCACATTGGATGCCTGTGTTATTTGCAAAGCCGTATTTCCGGCAAGATAATAAAGAGAACCTCCGAATATGCCGGAAAGGAAAAGTAAAAATTCATCCTTTAGGTTATCGGAAAAAAGCTTTCTTGGACCAAAAAACCAGATACCAAAATAGGCAAGCAGGAATCTGTAAAAAAATATCTCTCCGGCAGAAAGACCGGTATTAAGAAGCATTTTGGTAGCAACAAATGTGGTTCCCCAAATTATAATTACTACCAATGCAATCAGGTGATATTTGGCTGTTTTCATAAATTAGTGAAAGTTTCTAAGACCTGCATCTCTGGCCCAGCGCATGGCCTGCTCATATTCTCCCGGTGCAAGTCTTTGGTTTAACGGCGGATAATCCCTTGCCTGGTATTGCGGAGAGTATTGTGCCATTATGTTCACATGGGTTGCAGGGCCGAGTTCATTAACCACCCAGCGGACGAAGATATCCGTCCCTGCAAAATTTGAAGGCAGAACCAAATGGCGAATCAATAAACCCCTGTATGCAATTCCATTATTTAACTGAAGGGTACCCACCTGCCTGTGCATTTCCTTTATGGCGGCGCCGGTATGTTCGGCAATATTTCTGGAATTATTTGTAACAGCAGAAGCGGCTTCTGAATTCAGGAATTTATAGTCCGGCAGATATATATCTACAATGCCATCAAGCAGTTGAATTGTTTCAAGATTATCATAGCCGCTTGTATTGTAAAGCAGGGGTGTATTTAATCCCCGAGAGATTGCAATCCTTAATGCACTGACAATGTGGGGAACAATATGTGTCGGAGTTACAAGATTAATATTGTGAGCACCCCTTTCCTGAAGGGTAAGCATTATTTGTGCAAGCTCTGCATGAGATGTAACCCTTCCGTCTCCCCTATGCGCAATCTGCCAATTTTGGCAGAAAATACAGAGTAAACTGCAATCAGAGAAGAATATGGTTCCCGAACCATTCCTTCCTACAAGAGGTCTTTCCTCTCCAAAATGAGGGCCAAATGAGGCAACCTTAAAGTTGTTTGGAGTACTGCAGACTCCTGTTCTGCCTGCCCTTCTATTAACACCGCAATTTCTTGGACATAAATTACAGCTATCCAGTTTTTCGTGGAGTAAACGCTCACGGCGCTGGAGTTCGCCGCTTACTTCCAGAGCCAGATATTGGGGGCTATAATAATCCATGTTTTGAGCCGGATTTAATCTATTTGTACTTTCATTGTTTTGAGGAGAACCCCCTGCCCAGCTTTTGGTGCCAAAGCCTCCAAGGGCAGTTAATCCTGCGGCAGCGAAAAACGCCTTAATAAATTTCCGTCTGGATATCATAATTTATTACCTGGCCATGGCGGCAACTATTATCGGCTCATATGTGCAGCACAAATCGCAGCTCCCAATGCATCGGCTGCATGCTCGGGTTTAGGGATATCACTTAAACCCAGTAAAATTCTAACCATTTCCTGTATCTGGTTTTTGCCTGCCTTTGTAACTCCAACAACTCCCTGTTTAATGGAATTGGGACTTAACTCCATAATGGGTATTTTTTGGGAGCTAAGAGCCAAAAACAATACCCCTCTAGCTTCGGAAACAGCCATGGCACTGCTTACATTTCTTCCGAAATAAAGTGTTTCCATGGCAGATTCAACAGGTTTGTAATTTTTGATTATTTCCAGAAAGCTGTCAAAAATAAACAGAAGACGCTCTCCCCTGTTAACTCCGGCCTTTGTCTCTATACAGCCATGATCGATATAGGAAAGTTTACTTCCGGAATAATCTATAATGCCCCAGCCGCAAGAAGCGAGACCGGGATCTACACCAATAATGCGGCGGCTTTTGGATGTCTGGCGAGAGGTTCCCCTACTCAGCCTGGAAACCTTCGGGGATATCTATATTGGAATAAACACTTTGAATGTCTTCATAATCTTCGAGTCTTTCTATCAGTCTGAGTGCCTTGGCAGTCCCCTCATTGTCAAGGCTTACATCCGATTCTGCAACCATGCTGATCTCTGCACTTACAGTTTCAAATTCTTTTTCGGTGAGTGCATTTACAACAGCTTCAAAATCTTCCGGGGATGTTGTTACCTCTATTATGCCTTCAGAAGAGGAGATGTCTTCCGCTCCCCCTTCCAGAGCCGCTTCCATTACCTCATCTTCCGTATACTTTTCTCCGTCAAGAATAATTATACCCTGACGTTTAAAAAGCCTGGAAACAGATCCGACTGTGGCAAGCTGGGCTCCTGCCTTGGTAAGGATATTCCTTACGTCCGCAGCAGCCCTGTTTTTATTGTCTGTTAGTACCTCTATTAAAAGAGCTACCCCTCCCTGTGCAAAGGCTTCGTAGGTAAGCTCTTCGAAACTCACTCCTTCAAGTTCACCCGTACCCTTTTTAATGGCTCTGTCTATATTGTCTTTTGGCATATTGGCGCCGCGTGCCTTGATAATTGCAGTTCTTAACCTTGGGTTAGAATCGGGATTACCACCGGCCATCCTGGCAGCAATGGAAATTTCCTTAATTAACTTGGTGAAAATTTTCCCACGCTTGGCATCGGCAGCGCCTTTTGCATGTTTGATGGTTGCCCACTTGCTATGGCCTGACATATTAGTCTCCTCTACTCTGGAATGCTGTTAAATTACTTAACGTCAAACCTTCCTTTCTGGATTGCTTTTTCGACAGAATCGCGGACTAAATTGTTGAACCATTCATAATCAAAGGGCATTTTGGTTCTGACAACCGGCTTAAGCTGAAGTTCAAGTTTGTCATGGCAAGATTCACATATTTCCCGGTGTACCATATGAAAATAATTCCTGGTATTAACCGGTGTTGTAATAATTCCTTTGCAAACATCACATGTTAGGGTCTTCATAAATATCTCCTTCTAGGTTATGATCAATAAACATTAACATGACAATTATATCCAATATTTCAATAAAAGTCGAGTAGGAAATGCTAAAAAAAGATAAATTTTGCATAAATAGCCGTGAATTTTCTTCAGAAAACGTCCTGATTATTGCCGAATTGGGCACATCCCATGGTGCGGACATAATTAAGGCAGGGGATCTAATAGATGCTGCTGCAGAATCAGGGGCAGATTGCATAAAATTCCAGATAGTATATGCACAGGAAATCTTACATCCAAAAACCGGAGAGGTACAGCTTCCGGGAGGAAATATTAGACTTTTTGACAGATTTAAGGATCTGGAATGCAGTCCCGACTTTTATGAAAAATTAAAAGAAAAAGTAGAAAAAAAGGGACTAATATTCCTGTGCACCCCCTTTGGAATCAATAGTGCAAGGGAGTTAAAAGCCCTAAAACCGGAATGCATTAAGATTGCCTCTCCGGAATTAAATTATACAGCCTTACTCGAAGAGGTTTCCGGTTATAATTTACCGGTTTTGCTTTCTTCCGGGGTTTCCCTTTTGTCCGATATAGAAGCCGCACTATCCATTTTGGGAAATATGAATACCTGCCTTCTTCACTGTGTTACTTCCTACCCTGCTCCCGAAAGCGATTACAATTTATCCCTATTAAAAAACTTATCTGGAATTTTCGGAATTCCTGCCGGCATAAGCGACCATAGTCTAGATCCGGAGCTTGTCCCTGCTCTGGCGGTAAGTCAGGGTGCCGTTGCAATAGAGAAGCATTTCGCCCTTTCGCGAAAAGATTCCGGGCTGGATGACCCAATAGCCCTTATTCCTTCTGATTTTGCCAAAATGACAAAGGCAATCAGGAAAGCAGAAAAAGCCGGTCCGGAAGAATGTCTTGAATTTTACTATTCTGAAAGAGGCAAGGAATTGGTAAACAGTATATTGGGAGACGGCATTAAGAAACTCTCTCCTTCTGAAAGAGCCAATTACCAAAGAACAAACCGTTCCATCCATGCCTTAAGGGAAATAAAGAAAGGAGAGCTCATTTATTCTGACATGATTAGGAGTTTAAGGACGGAAAAAATTCTAAGACCCGGTCTGCCGCCAATTTGGGAAAAGAAAATTATCGGACGAAGGGCAATACAGGATATTCCGGATGGAGAAGGAATAAGGTTTGAAGATATAGGTTAGAGCTTTTTTTTTTCATTTTTTTATGATAATTTAATTTGTGTATATTTGGGAGGAATATGAAAATCTGGTTTGCCTCAGGCAATCTGCACAAAAAAAATGAGCTTTTGGATATTTTAAATCCAGTTGATGTTATCAATAAAACGGAATTACTCCTTCCCAAAGATTTTGGCATGAAATTTAACCCCGAAGAAAACGGTAAAACTTTCCTGGAAAATGCCCTTATTAAGGCATCGGAGCTCCATGCCATTATGCCGGAAAGCCACCCGATTATTACAGATGATTCAGGTCTTTGCGTAGATGCACTGGAAGGCAGGCCCGGAATTTATTCTGCCAGGTATGGCGGCTCACAATTAAGCGACACTGACAGAAACAAATTACTGTTAGACGAAATGCAAAATAAAGATATAAGAAGTGCCAGGTTTGTCTGTGCCATGGTTCTATATTTTGGCAGGGATCATTTTTATGCTGCTGTGGAAAGTATGGAAGGTGAAATTATTTCTTCCATCACGGAGGCAAGGGGAGATTTTGGTTTTGGCTATGACCCCATTCTTTACATTCCTTCTTCCAATTGCACGGTCGCAGAATTATCCCCCTCCGATAAAAACCGCCTTAGTCATAGAGCCAAGGCCGGAAGAGCAATTCTTGGATTTATTAATGGAATTAAATGATCCGCAATTAAAAGCCGTACAAACCCTTAAGGGTGCACTTCTTATAATAGCCGGTGCAGGCTCCGGAAAGACCAGGGTAATTTCACACAGAATTGCGCATATGCTCGATAAGGGAATAAACCAGTCTTCCATTCTTGCCCTAACCTTTACAAATAAGGCTGCCCGGGAAATGAAAAACAGGATAAAGGAACTGACAGGTAAAAAACTGCAAAGCTTAACTGCCTGCACCTTTCATGCCTTTGGTGTAAAAATCCTGAGAGATGAAATTGAAATCCTCGGTTACAGAAATAATTTTTCGATTTACGATACCACCGATAAAATTGAATCAATAAAGGAAAGCCTAAGGGAATGTAAATTATTCGGTGAAAAATCAGACCTGTTTAAAATAGAGCAAATTTTTTCTAACATAAAAACAGGCCGCCATACCTGGGAAGATACAGACACAACCCTAATGCCGGCTTACGAAGCATACAATAATAATTTAAAGATATATAATGCCCTGGATTTTGACGATCTTTTATGCCTGCCCCTTAGAATTTTTAGGGAATATCCTGAAATTCTTAAAAAATACCGCAGCCGCTATTCCCATATCCTTGTAGATGAATTTCAGGATACAAGTTTAATCCAATATGAACTTTTAAGGATCCTGTCAAATCCGGAAAGCAAAAAATCCAATATATGTGTAGTTGGGGACGATGATCAGTCCATTTATTCATGGAGGGGTGCAAATTACAGGAATCTGCTTCTTTTTGAAAGGGATTTCCCCGATGCCGCAGAAATTAAGCTTGAACAGAATTACCGTTCCACAAGTACAATTCTGGAAGCAGCAAACGGTCTTATTGCGCATAACACAAACAGGAAGGGAAAGAACCTCTGGTCCGGAAACGGAGAAGGAAGGCCGATAGAACTGCGCCATCCTCTTAACGAAGCGGAGGAAGCTTCATTTATTGCCGACACCATTGCAAAATTGCGCTTTACAGAAAACAGAAGCTATGATGATTTTGGCGTTTTAACAAGGACAAATAACCAGTTTGACTGCATAGAAGAAGCCTTTCTTGCAAAAAATATTCCCTACAAGGTATCCGGAGGACAGAGTTTTTTTGACAGAAAGGAAATACGGGACATTCTTTCCTATTTGCGTGTAATTGCCAATCCCAGCGATGATATAAATCTATTGCGTATAATAAATACACCAAGAAGGGGAATTGGCAAGGCAGGAATTCTCTCTGCATCCCAATATGCAGGAAAAAACAGGACAAGCATTTATGACGCTTTTTTCCATCTTAATTTGTCAAAGTCATCGGTAAAGCAACCGGAAGAAAATCTTCTTTTTTCACTTCCCCCTCCTTCCGCCGGTTCCGATGGCATAACAAGAAAAAGCAATAGGGGTCTAGAAGAATTCATTAGTTTGATAGAGGAATCCCGGGAAGAATTTTTTTCCGGCGGCAGTCTTTCCTCCAAACTTAAGGGCTTTATAGACAGGATAGATTACTGGAGCTATCTTGTAACGGAATTCAGTAAAAATGAAAAACTAGCAAAATGGAAATTCTCCAATATTCAATACCTGATTAAAATGATGGAAGACTGGGAGAATGATCCGGATAATCTTGATCCAGGATTATATGCATATTTAAACAGGATAAGCCTGTTAACAAGAACAGACGGTGAAGACGATAACGAGAAATCCGTTAATCTAATGACCATACATGCTTCGAAGGGACTTGAGTTTCCTGTTGTTTTTATTGCCGGTGCAGAAGACGGTTTTTTACCTCATGAAAAAAGTATTGACGAAGAAAGTGAAGGAGAGGGAGGGATAGAAGAAGAAAGGCGGCTCTTCTATGTTGCCATTACAAGGGCAAGGGATAAGCTTTATTTAACAAGCTGTCAAAAAAGAAGGAGAAGGGACAGTATAGTTGACAGACTTCCCTCCCCCTTTCTGCCGGAAATCCCTTCTCAGCTTTTGGAAATTAAAGAGGATTTAAATGAAGACGATCCTGAAGCTGCGAAAGCCTCTCTTGAAAGAATGTTAATAAAAATGGAAAGCAGGTAAACCAAAAAAAAGCCATGACCGAATATAATCCGGTCATGGCAAAAACCAATATACAAAAGGCTTATTTTATTTCTGCAATGGGCTGCTGTGATGCAACCTGTGTTCCGGTTGGAACAAGGAACTTTACCTTGCCGGTTGCTGTTGCTTTTATTTCAAGTTCCATTTTCATGGACTCCATAATTATAACATTATCACCGGACTTTACATCCGCACCTTCTGCAACGGCGTACTTGATCACAACACCTGCAACAGGAGCAAGTAATGATGTAGCACCGGCACTCGGGGCTGCAGGAGCAGGAGCCGCAGCCGGAGCAGCCGGGGCTGCGGGTGCAGCAGGAGCAGGTGCTACTGCAATTGTTCCTGCAGGAGCAACCACTACATTGTAATTAACACCATCCACATTCACGCTATAATTGGCTGCTTCTGTCTTTGCGGGAGCAGGAGCGGCCGGAGCAGCGGCAGGTTTTGGTGCATCTTCTTCGGGTTTAAATACAACGGGGCCTTTGGAACGGTTCTTGAAGAACTCCGGTGCTACCTGAGGGAACATTGCAAGGGTAAGAACATCTTCGACAGAGACCGTTGCCGTTCCAAGGAGTTTTTTACACTCTTCTTCGAGTTTGTCAAATTCCGGCTTTATATCGTCGGCAGGACGATGTTTAATTTCCTTGTCTATCTTGAGTGTTTCAAGAGCCTTTTTAATTACGTCCTGATTTTTGGGAGCAGGACAGGCGCCGTATTTTCCTGCCATAAGATCGGTGAATTCTCCGGAGAGCCTGTTATAACGTCCAAAGAGTACGTTAAATACAGCCTGTGTTCCTACAATCTGACTGGTGGGTGTAACAAGAGGAGGATAACCTGCGTCCTTTTGAACTACGGCAATCTCTTTAAGAACCTCATCCATTTTGTCGGATGCACCCTGATCCTTAAGCTGACTCTCCAGATTGCTAAGCATGCCGCCGGGTATCTGGGCTGTTAAAATCCTTGTGTCTGCACCAAGGAAGCTGGATTCAAACTTTTTATAGTTCTTCCTTACTTCGCGGAAATAAGCTGCAATTTCCAGGAGAAGATTAATATCCAGTCCTGTGTCATATTCGGTACCGCGGAAAATTTCCACCATGGTTTCTGTGGGGCTGTGACCGGGACCCATGGACATGGATGCTATAGCAGTGTCCAGCATTTCTGCACCGGCTTCTGCACATTTTACAAGGGTTCCGACCGACATACCGGTTGTTGCATGTGTATGTACTTCCACCGGAATGTCCGCTACCTTCTTTATTGCCCTTACAAGATCGTATCCTTCATAGGGTTTCAAAAGGCCTGCCATGTCTTTAATACAGATTGAATCTGTTCCAAGATCTACAAGCTGTTTTGAAAATTCGGCATATTTTTCTATCGTGTGAAAGGGGGTAACCGCATAGGAAATGGTTGACTGTATGTGTTTTCCTGTCTTCTTTGCGGCGGCAATGGCAGCTTCAAAGTTTCTGGGATCGTTACATGCATCAAAAATCCTGAAAATATCCACACCACCCTTTGCGGCATATTCTACAAATTTTGAAACAACATCATCTCCATAATGCCTGTAACCAAGGAGGTTCTGTCCGCGTAAGAGCATCATTATGGGAGTCTTTGGCAGGGCTGCCTTTAATTTTTTAAGCCTCTCCCAGGGATCTTCATTAAGGAAGCGGATACATGAATCGAAAGTTGCACCACCCCAGGCTTCCAGGGAGTAATATCCAACCTTGTCCAATTTGTCGCAGATGGGTAACATGTCTGCAGTAACCATACGGGTTGCAAACAGGGACTGGTGTGCATCCCTCAATACTAATTCAGTCAGCTTTACTTTGGGCATAATTCCTTCCTTTGGTTATTGGTTATTTTCCATACGGTATTTATTTACCGCAGCCGAAATGGCAGCGATTACCGGATTAGGTACTGTTTTGGATGCTGCTCCCTGAGTGAGGTTTCCAGAGAGAAACCGGGCATTGCTATTTTCAAGTTCTTTTACTGTATTATCAAGTTTTTTGGAAAGATCCCTTATCATTCCCGAGAGAACAGAAACACGTCTTAGCAAAACAAAAAGAAGAAAAACCATAAGACCAAGCAGCATGAATAAAAAACCGGATGTTTCTGTCATATAAAGAGACCCCCTTGGGATAATTGGAAAAAAAATAAATTCACTTTACATAGTACACAGTATTTCAGAATTTATGCAAGTAGTATTTTTAATTAAATTGCATTATTAATTTGCATTATACAAGGTTTTATAAGCATCAAAATAAGAAATTGGTTCAGCATTATCGATGCTTCCCGGAAGACGGGCAAGGACTGATATCCTTTCCAGAGAGAAATTATTGCTATCCAATCCAAGCCTATGCTTCCTGTAGGCTTTTTCATATTTTGCTTCTACCAAATCTGAATCTCCATTTTCACCGCTATAGGAAGATCCCCATAACAGGGAGCTAAGGGAATGTTTCTTTTCTCCAGACCTTATTTTTATATACAGAGCCTTTTCTATCAAAATCCCTTCGGGAAGAACGGAGTTCATCCTGTCAATAAAGACAGATTCGGAAACCTCCTCTTTTAATTCTGCCATGGCTATTTCTGCACAGGCTCTAATGCCAAGGGAAAGGGGGGATGCAAATTCCTGTCTTGGTAGGGGGTTAAAACCCATTGAAAATAATACCGGTATATTAGCCCTAAGAAAATTCATGGAAAAAATTTCTACCAGGGTTAAATGAGAATGAAAAACAGCTCCAATTTTTTTGGAAAAAGAAAAAACCATTCTATGGGTATCGGGATCTTTTCGGGAAAGGAAATCTGTATTGCTCATATTATCAGAAGAATCCTCGATAGAAATTTCTTTAGTATTTCTATCAGAAAGTACCTTGTTCTGTATGATATTTTTTACAATTTTGATTTTCTTATTGCAAATTCCGCATTTATTACAATTTTTTATACAGGTTGATGTTAATTCTGAACATGAAGATTTGGAATTTTCATTTTTCAGATAATCCGGTCTTACTCCTGAATAAATCCCTTCCCAGGGAAGCTCTTTATTTTTCCTTCCGGCAAGAAATGTATTTACCATTTCCCTGTTAGTTTCGATAATTTCTTCCCATACATTTCTTTTAAAATACTCAGACCAGGCATCCAGGGTACAGCCCCTTTTAAAAGCCTCATGGAAGAGTTCTCCTGCTCTCTCATCCCCCCTACTGGCTATTCCTTCTATAACAGAAAGGAGGGTGTCCTGCACACCTGTCTTGTGTCCCATTGCCTTTAATTTAAACCTGATATTGTTTATTCTTCTGTCTGCTTCTTCCCTTTCCAACTGGGCAGCTTGCTGATACGGAGTATGAGGTTTGGGAATAAAGGTGCCAATATTAATATTGAATTTCATCTTTGTTTGGGATGATATTTTTTCTATAAAGCTTATTATAACTTCATCTTCATTATGGTCAGATTCCGGAAGCCCTATCATGAAATAAAATTTTGCACTCTTCCAGCCTCTCTTTTTTGCCTCTTTTAAAATTATAACCAAATCCAAATTCTCTACCTGTTTGTTTAATGCCATTTGCTTAAAATCATCCGGTGTTTCTATGGCAAAGGTAAGGCCGCTCTTTCTTATCCTGGAAACCTTTTCTATTAAGTCCAGGGAAAAGCCGGAAACCTTAAGGGAAGGCAATTGAAAGGAGATATTTCTGCCGCTGTATTTAGAAGTCAAGCTTTCAAAAAGTTCATCAAGATGATTGTAATCCCCTGAGGAGAGAGAAGAGAGGGTTATCTCCCTGAATCCTCCCTTGTTGATAAAATCACTGGCTTCCGATTCTATGAGATCCGCCCTCTTCTGCCTCATTGGCCTGTACCAATAACCGGCATGACAGAACCGGCAACCGTTTGGACAGCCCCTCATAATTTCCACAGAGCCATGATGATGTATGATTTGCATACTGGGAACGGGAAAGACAGATGGAATGGATTGCTCAGAAAAGGATGTATCTATTGCACGGGTGGCACCTTCCTTTCCCTTTGTCCATACAGATTCATGGTCAATTAAAATTTGGAAGAGATCGTCTCTCTTCCCTCCTCCTTCCTTCTCTTTTTTTAAGAGTTCCAAAAGATCAAAGAAACCTGCCTCGGCCTCTCCTATCCAGAATGCATCTATAAAATTGGAGTATGGAAGCGGATTTGATACACAGGGACCCCCCATAATTATGATTGGGTCATCATTTTTCCGTTCATCTTTATATAGTGGAATTCCGGAAATATCTAAAATAGAAAATATCGTTGTAAGACCCAGTTCATACCCAAAACTGAACATTAGAAGGTCCAGGTGTTTTAGTTTAATTCCCGTATCAAGACCATAGAGGGGAAGTCCCATTCTAAAAAGGAGTTCCCTGAAATCCGGAGCAGGTGCAAATACCCTGTCGCAAAAAACATTGTCCAGAGCGTTTATGGCATTGTATAGAATTTTAATTGCCTGATTGGACATTCCAATTTCGTAAAGATCCGGAAAGGCAATTGCGGTTTTTAAAAGAGCATCTTTTTTAAGATTAGCCAACCTGCCGTATTCACCGCCAATATAGCGGGATGGTTTTTCTACACTTAATAGTTCAGAACCAATATCCCTAAAGGGATCGATATAATCAGTAGAGGCCGTATTCATAACGCTGATGTCTTCTTACATGTACGCTCATCGCAAGGCCAATTCCTATCATTGCAGTCATTAGTGCAGAACCTCCATAGGAAACAAACATCAGAGGAATTCCTGTTATGGGCATTATTCCCATTGTCATCCCTACATTTATGAAGAAATGAAAACCATACATGGAGACAAGTCCGGCTACTATATAGGTACCAAAATTATCTGTTCCTATTTTCATTATCCTTAACAATCTTAAAAGAACCAAAAGGAATAAGGCAAAAACAATAATACCTCCCCTGAACCCCCATTCTTCGGACAATATGGAAAAAATAAAGTCCGTACTTTGCTCCGGAAGAAAATGATACTGACTCTGTGTTCCCTGCAGAAAACCCCTGCCCACTACTCCGCCTGAACCGATTGCCGTTATGGATTGAATTATATGCCAGCCGGAACCCCTTGGATCGACATTGGGATCCATAAAAATTATCAGTCTCATTAACTGGTATTCCCTTAGTATCATTTGAGCTCCAAAAGAAGTTCCCAAAGAAACTATAAAGGCAGCGGATGTATAACAAATCCAATAGAAATAGGACTTGTGATACTTTAAATAACCAAAGAGGGCAATTGCAATAATAAGCAAAAGTGCCAGACAGGAAGCTGCAATAAAACGGTTATTGGTAAAAACCATTAAAAAAGGAATACTGTTCTGCATTATTACGCTCTGCCAAAGAGGGAGCAATAAAAAGAGGGATGTAAGAACAATTGCCATTATTAAAAATATAATATACCTAAGCGAAATTCCTGCTATAAAGGACATTCCCAAAAGAATGGGAATAAAGACAAGGGATGTTCCAAGATCCGGCTGAATAAGAACCAGACCCATAGGAATAAAAACAATAAAACAGGAAAAAAGAAACCTTATAAAATAATTTGGGTTTCTCTTTGTATGATCCAGATACCAGGCAAGAAAAACTATGGTGGTAAGTTTGGCAAATTCTGAAGCCTGAAACCCGAATGAGCCAAGTCTGATCCATCTTGGAGAACCCATTTGAAAAATTCTTCCCATGGCAAGTGTAATAACCAGAATGGATAATGCACCAATATAGAACCAGAAGGATAAACCATATGCCCTTCTATAATTAATAAGGGACAGAGCTATAACAACCAATAGGCCAGCAGATGCCCATACTATCTGTCTTACATATTCGCTGGAAACAGGAATGCCTTCGGTGTTTACCCCGGAGGAGTAAATAAAGAGCACACCCATTATTACAAGAAAAATAACAGCCAAAAGCAGAATATAATCAATTCCAAGAAGATCTTTAATTTTCATTTATGCCACTATTCTACACGGTTTTGAATGCGGTTTGTATCTCTGAAACCCAATGCGGCTATGGCTTCTTCATAGGTCTGGTTTCCAAAAATTCCCTGATAAATAATGGCAGAAGCATAGGGTGCCCACCATTCCCAGGGATTTACGGCTTCTACAATTACGGAAACAACAACTCTTTCATCGGGGTCATCGGTTTCATAGGGGCCATAGGATGCCAGCCAGGAATGCCATCCGTTTACAAAGCCGGCCTCCCCTGTCCCTGTTTTTCCGGCAACTTCCACCGTTCTTAAATTCATTGGGTAACGGACGGTTCCTTCTGTTACAACACCCCTCATATCCTGACGCAGGGTAGCAAAAACCGCAGGGCTAATATCGCTCCTGTGAAGAATTTCCGGGCTGGTCAGGATTTCTATCGCGCCTGTCAGGGGATCGCGAACTTCTTTTAATAGGTGGGGTCTGTAAATTATTCCGTCATTTACAACCATGGCAACCATATTTGCCATTTGCAGGGGGGTAACACGCATGTCACCCTGACCTATGGAAATATTCATTGTGTCTCCGCCCACCCATCTTACATGGAAACGCTGTTCCTTCCATGCAGGAGTCGGGACAAGACCGCTTACTTCCCCGGGTAAATCTATTCCGGAAATTCTTCCAAAACCAAAATCGGTGGAATACTTGATTATATTATCCAGACCAAGATAATCCCTTCCTACTGTCCAGTAATAAATATTACAGGATTGAGCAAGACCCCTTGCAAGGTTCAGCCTTCCATGACCGGGAGTTCTTATATGACATCTCCAGATCCTGTCCCCAAAAAATATTTCTCCCGGACATTCAATTGTCTGTAAGGGATTAATAGCATTTTCTGCATAGATTCCGGCACTCATCACAATCTTGAATGCAGAAGCAGGAGGATAGCTGGATTGAATCGCCCTGTTTAAAAAAGGTCTGTTTGGATTGGCAACCAGAGCCTGAAATTCTGAAGTAAAATCGGTTTGGTTAAATATATTGGGATCGTACCAGGGATAAGAAACCATGGCGAGAATTTCACCGGTAGAAGGTTTTAATACAACAACAGACCCAATCCTGTTACCCAGAGCTTTTTCTGCAAGGGTTTGAATTCTGCTGTCTATTGTCAATACAAGGTTCCGTCCCATTTCCGGAGAAATCCTTGCAAAATCTCCGGCCATGCTTCTACCCCTGACATCCACATTTCTGGTTTCCCTGCCTTCTACACCCCTTAACAGCTCATCGTACTGGCGTTCTATGCCTGCCTTGCCTATTATATCCCCTAGCTGGTATCCCCTGTTAAAGAGGACTGTAAGCTCCTCCCTTGTTATGCTGCCCACATATCCTATTATGTGAGAAAGACTGGAAATTTCCGGATAGCTTCTTATTGGTCTGGACTGCCAGGAAATACCGGGAAGTAAATGTGCCTGCTCGGCAAGATTGGAAATGGTTGCAAAGGATACATTGGTTGCAATTTCCACAGTCTGGTAAAGATGATGTATGGAAGCAGGCAGTCTTCTTGCAATATTGTCCCTGTTAATATTCAATATCAAAGAAAGATTATTAATTAATTCCTGCATCTGTCCTCTTGGAACCTCGGCAGGTGTTACATTTACAACAAAGGAATCTGTGTTTAATACAAGGGGAAGATCGAAATTCCTGTCGTATATTTCTCCTCTCTGTGCAGGAATTGGTCTTGTCTGCCTTGTAATGTCCTGGGCTCTGGAAAAATAAATATCTCCGCTCAGTATCTGCATACTGAAGAGCCTTCCTGCATATACAAGAAAAAGGGCAATAATTAAAACCTTTAAAATAATTATACGGAATTCCTGATTCTCACCTCTTTCTTCAGCCATCAGCCTTTCTCCCTCTGCCCCATAAATAAGGGCGAACCTAATCTTAAGAGTCCGAAAAGAAGAGGAGCCAGAAGAGTATTAAGCCCCATCTCTACCCAGATTTTTAGTTCATAAAAATAATATGTGGGAACAGAATCCCTGAAAACAAGATGCAGTAAAAAAATTATTATTGCCTTGAATATGGTAGCCGCCGCACACAATGCCATTGGCAGGAAAATAATATCCAGAAAGAAGGTACCCTTAAAAATACCGGCAAGTGCTCCTGTTAATGTTCTTACAAAGGCATTAAGTCCAAGGGGAGCAGGTGATAGAATATCAATAAAAAGTCCGGATATAAAACCTCCAAGCTGGCCTACCATGGTTCCATTAACATAGGCAAAATAAACCAGAATACAGAGTGCCAAATCCGGGACTGCATAAAAATTTATTAATAGTGGAGATAAAAGAGTAGACTGAAGCAGAGTTGCAATAGTCATAAAAATTACGCCCCAGACCAGTTTCTTAATCATCAGTTTCCTCTGATATTACAAAAACGAATTCCAGACGTGAAAAATCTATGGAGGCTTCCAGTTCCAGTTCCATGGAAAGTTCTGCTTCCAGATAGTTTATCCTGGTAATCCTCCCGATATTAATTCCGGGTGGATAAAAGCCCCCCATGCCGGATGTAATTACCATGTCTCCCATATTAATTTCATCCCTTGCTCTTCTGTTTACAAAACGCATAAGAAGGGGTAAATCCGCACTTCCCCTGCCTTCTACAATACCTTCATACCTGGATTCCGATAAGCGGCTTGATACAAAAAAACTGGTATCGTGCAGGGGCATTACAAGGCTTTCGAAGGCTCCGGCATTGATTACAATGCCTACAAGCCCCTGTGTGGCATTGTGGTAGGCTATAACGGGCATATTTACCCTAACCCCTGCCTGCCTTCCCTTGTTAATTACAAAGGCGGAAAATAAATTGGTGGGGTCCCTCCCGATTATCTGTGCAGGTATGTGACGGAAATTTAAGTTCTCCGAAAAACCAAGCTGCTCCCTAAGCCTGAAATTTTCCTGAAGGATCTCCGCCGTACTTCGTTCAAGCTGCTCATAACGGGCAACCCTGGCCAATAGTTCCGAATGTTCACGTCTAAGAATAGCAAGTTCCTGTATGGATAAAACGGTTTGAGAAAAGAAGGTAGAGATTCCGTTAATGCCTGCCCTTATTCCGGAAAAGATGGAAAGACCTGCGTCTTTTAGATCGACCAAATCTCCGCGGACGGAGAAAAAGAGGGAGAAAAAAGATACAAGAATCAAGGTAAGAAAAACATATAAATCCGTTTGGGATTTATTTCTATTAGATTCCCTCCCCCTTCTCATTATTCTACCCGTTAAGGTTATTGTAAATATTCCAGGTATTTTCCATACCCTTTACATTTTCGAAATATTTACCTGCACCCAATGCTACGCATTCAAGCGGACTGGGAGCCAGAATTACAGAAACGCCTGTTTCTTTTGATATTAGTTTGGCAAATCCCTTAAGGAGGGAACCGCCGCCTGTCATTACTATTCCGCGTTCAACAATGTCTGCCGCAAGTTCGGGAGGGGTTTTTCCGAGGATGGATTTTATCTCATCCACAATCTGGAATACCGGGGTTTTTAATGCTTCCCTTATCTGTTCAGAATCTATCTCAAGTCTCTTGGGAAGACCGCTGCCTGCATCTGTTCCCTTTATTTCCACCTTTTCTATATCCTTGTCCGGGAATGCATTGCCAATCTCTATTTTAAGTCTTTCCGCAGCGGCGCCGCCAATAATAAGGTTCAGTTCGCTTCTAATATATTTAATTATGGCCTCATCAAAATCATCGCCTGCAACCCTGATTGCATTGCTAACAACCATGTCCCCAAGGCTTATTACAGATATTTCCGTTGTGCCGCCGCCAATATCGCAGATCATATGGCCTGCCGGTTCGCCTATGGGTATTTCCGCACCTATTGCGGCGGCAAGGCTTTCAGGAATAACTGCCACTTCCCTGGCTCCTGCCTTATAAGCACATTCTTCTACGGCTCTGCGTTCCACTTCCGTTATGGTGGATGGAATGCCTATAACCATTCTGGGTTTAATGAATTTATATCTGGGCATGGCCTTGGCAATAAAATACCTGATCATTTTTTCGGTGGATTCCAGATCTGCTATTACTCCGCCCCTGAGCGGCCTTATTGCATGAATGGAACCGGGGGTTTTAAACAACATTCTTTTGGCATTTGTTCCAACAGCCATTACCTTGTTGGTACCCTTCTCTACCGCTACAACGGAGGGTTCACTTATGATTATCCCCTTCCCGGCAACATTTATTAATGTGTTGCAGGTTCCCAAATCTATACCTATAGCTGCACGTCCAAACATAATTCCTCCGATGAATTTCTTTAATTACAGGTTTAACCTGTTTCTTGCCGGTCTGTATGCAGGATCCACCCTTAGTGCCCGCCGCCATTCCGCCCTTGCCCTGGTTGTATCTCCCTGCGATAAATATATTTCGCCTAACTGGAAAAAAGCTTCCGCGTTGTCGCCTGTTTCTTCAATTATTGCAATATACTCTGCTTCTGCCCTTTCGTAATCACCTTCATTAAAAATTAGTCCTGCCAATAAAAGCCTTGCTGTATTTACTATATTGGAATCCCTGGAAACATTTATGCACCTCACAAGATAGGCTCTTGCGGAATTGATTTCTTCAAGAGCAAGATAGGATCTTGCGATTGTAAGAAGGAGCATATCCGAATGGGAATTGTCTTCGTTAAGGGCAAGGGCAAAGGCTTCTATACTGCTTCTATAATCTCCTATTGAAGCATAGGAAAGACCAAGGTATTCAGGAATATCTGCTGCCATAAAAGATGCATCTCTTGCCTTTTCCAGATATAAAATAGCCAGATCCGCATAGGAAGAACCCTTATGATAATATGCCTTGCCAAGGACATAGTATACTTCGGGTAAATTACGGTTAACCAACATTGCCTTTCTTAAGGACCAAATACTTTCATCCAGAAAGGAAAGGGTTTCAAAATTATTTATCTGGGCAACCGCCAATTGATAGGCGGAAAATCCATGAACGGATAAAAGAAATAAATTTAAAGGATCTTCCTCCAGTAATTCCCTGCTATACCTGTATGAGGAGTAAAAATCCCCGGATTCGAATGATTCTCTAATATCCCTGCGTTCAATTCCGCCCCTGTTTCCGATATTTTGACCAAGAGTAAGCATTAAAGCTAAAATTGTAACTATCATGCCAATGAATAATACCCTTTGAAGTATTACTTTTTTGGCAGCAGAGGCTCTGGCTCTATACCCACCGGGACGTTTTAGGGACATACTATTATATATATCGATATTTTTAGAAAAAAGTCAACGCTTTGTTAATTTTATTCCTTAATATACAAAAAAACGATGAACCATAAGCCGGGTTCTGTAAAACCGCAAGCGGTTTTGCTGCCATCTGTCTGGAAGCTGCCTTTTGACAGCTTTCATAGCAATCTACCCGCAGTTAACCAGGGGGCACCCGGCGGTAATTTGCACTTGGCAAACCACCAAGCTAAAAAACCAGGTTTTTTAGCACTGCTATTTGACTTTGCTCCTGGTGAGGTTTACAGTTTCGGCGTAGCCGAAACTGTTTGGGAGTTTTGACTACGCCAAAACTCCAAGCAATCCGGTTTACCGATCTTTCCGGCATTGTTGCCAATGCCGAGGTGGGCTCTTACCCCGCCATTTCACCCTTACCTTTTTTGAGAAAACCCAAAAAAGGCGGTATATTTTCTGTTGCACTTTCTGTTCCCGGTACATTATGTATCGGGACCCGGGTATTATCCGGCACCATGCCCTGCGGAGCCCGGACTTTCCTCCACACCGGAATCTTCGGCTAACCGAAAAAACGATGTGACGACAGCCAGGTTCATCGTTAAAAAGAACGAATTAATTATTTTTTGTATTCAATTACTCTTCGTAATCTATATTAATTCTTTCCTCTTCTTCATCATCGTCTTCAAAATCTTCGTCTTCCATATCGTCAAGGTCAGAAAGGGCCCCTGCATCTTCATCGAAGAAGAATTCTTCTTCTCCCTGTTCGGATTCTTCGTAAAAAAGAATTCTGGAGCAATAGGGGCAAAAGATAATTTCCTCGCCTGTTCTGACAGAATTTGCAAACTGGGCAGGCAGTATCATATGACAGCCAAGACAAACGCCGCCTTTTATGGCAACTATTCCACGGCCCATTTTATTGCGGATTATCCTTTCAAACTTGAAAAGTACATCCGGATCAAGATCATCGGCCAATACATTCTCTCTTTCGGAAAGAAGAAGCATCTGGTTTTTTTTCTCGGAAATTTCGGCTTCTATGTCCTTTCTTTTATTCTCCAGCTCTTCTTCCTGCTGCTCTATAAGAGCCTGGCTCTGTTTTATTTCGTCATCCAAATCCGATAAAATTCTAAGTTCTCTTTGCAGCTTGTTTCTGAATTCCTGTTCTCTGCCGGCTGCATCTTCAATTTCCTTGTCCAAAGCCTCATATTCTCTTTGAGTACTTATGGATTCCATATTTTTCTCGGCTTTTTCCCTCTTGCTTTCTGCATCCAGTAAAAAATTCCTGTATTCAGCCTCTGCATTCTTTGCCCTTTCATAGTCCTGATTCTTCTCTATAAAAGTTCTCTTCATTCTTGCAAGAAGCTCGGTCTGGGTAGTAAGCATTTTGGGAATTTCCAGCATATTATGTTCCAGTTCTATTTTCTGAGAAAGTATATCCTGTAAATCCTTTAGCTTTTCAAATATTGCTTCCATGTAAAAATCCCCTTCGTTAAAAATCCCTTCACGGTATACTATAATAAAATAAAAAAAAAGACTAGTGTCCATGATTTTTTTTTGCTTGTATTATTTTATTTACTGATATATATTGTCATTTATACACATATAAAGGAGATGGATTGGAATGAGAAAATTATTTTTATTATTATTGGTATTTAGCCTGGCACTAACTGCCTTTGCCCAGCAGCCCAGAAATATACAAACCTTACAGGTAAACGGTTCGGAAATGTATGGCGATATAAACAATGGTTCCGGCTTTAATTACATGGTAAGACCCACAAGCTCTGGTACTCTTGTTGTTCAGACAATGGGTACAACAGATACTTTCATGATAGCCTACGATTCCAATTACAGGGAAGTAGCAAGGGATGATGATGGCGGAAGCGGTGTTAATGCAAGAATTTCTTTATCTGTCACTGCCAACCAAACCTATTATTTTAATGTAACCGGTTTTTCTGAATTTACAACCGGTTCGTTTACTATAAGTGCATCAATGCCGGGTGCCGGAGGTACCGGTGCCATCATTGAATTACAACTGGAACAGCTTTATGCAGGAACCATTAGAGAAGGTGAAATCCAACAGTTCAGGGTATATATTGGCAACGATCCTTTCTATGAGATTTGCTGGGATGACTGGGACAGACAGCAATTTGGTGAGCTTTTGAATCCTGCAGATGTCAGAGTGGGAGTCAGAAGGGAAAATTCATCAAGCTACCTCATTCCCGTCACCGACATCGGGAATTTTACAGGAAATTATTCAAGTTATTCCAACGAACATAGAATTTGGGCCCCCGGCAGCCAAAATTCACCCAGATTTGAACCAAATAACTGGTATATTATCGAAGTCGATGCCTCCTATGGCGGCGGAAATTTCCATTTATATGTTTGGTAATTGATTCTTTATAAGTTATGGAGTGTCGAATGAAGAAAATCCTGCTCTTATGCCTGTTATTCCTGGTTTCATCCATGGCATTTGCACAATTAAGTGCAGGCGGCACTCTATATGTTTCCAGCAGAACCCTTAATTTACGCTCATCCACAGGCTGGTTTGCCCGAAATACAGGCACCCTTGAATATGGAGACAGGGTAAGCGTTTTAAGGGTGGACGGCCGTTTTGTGGAGGTTTCTTCTTCCAACCCGGCAATCAGTGGATGGGCGGATTCTTCTAATTTTTCCACAAGGCAGTTATTGCCGGGATCTACGGGCAGTACCAATGTAAGGGAAGTTGCATTGGCAGGAAAGGGTTTCGACCGTGATGTGGAAAATTCTTATAGAGCCAGAGGAAACTTTAACTATGCTGATGTAGACAGGATGGAATTGTTCAATCTGGACGAACAGCAGATTTGGGATTTCCTGGAAGAAGGACGCCTGTTTTTCGGAGATAGCCGATGAAGATTAAAAGACATGTTTTTTTGATTTTCATTTTTACCATTCTCTTCTTCCTCTCTGCCTGTCAGGCACTTTCTGTAGTGGTGGATGTAAGTGCCCAAATTGCCGGTTCTTCGGGGCTAATAAGCCAGAATACCGCCGATGCCATAAGCATTTCCAGCAGGGCAATTTCCAATGCCGCAGAAGAAATTACACCCGAGCAGGAATACTATATAGGGCGTGCCGTTGCAGCAAACATACTTGGCTCTTATAGAATTTGGCATGGAGACCCTGCCCTTACAACCTACCTTAACCTTATTTGTGCGGCAATTACAGTTAACTCTCCAAGACCCTATATTTACAATGGTTACAGGGTCGCCATTCTGGACAGCTCCGAGATAAATGCATTTGCCACATCAGGCGGACATATTTTTATTACAAGGGGACTTATTAATGCTGCAAAATCCGAAGAGGCTCTTGCGGCTGTAATAGCTCACGAAATAGCACATATTCAGTTGATGCACAGTATTAGGGCAATCAGAACCAGCCGCATAACCCAGGCAATCATGATTACAGGGACGGCTGCTACAGGTGCCGCCGCAGGAATGGATGTTAATGAGTTAACAGACATCTTCAATGAAACTATTGGTGAAATTGTTCAAACCCTTGTCAATAACGGCTTTTCCAGAGAAATGGAATTTGAAGCTGACAATATGGCAATGGTTTTAATGGCTGCAGCAGGATATAATCCAGCCGGACTTATCGATATTTTGGGCGAGCTATCATCCATTGGCACAGGCGGTGCCGGTTTTGGCAGAACACACCCTACCCCGGCCAGCCGCATAGAGAATGCTCAAGCCTCCCTCGCAAATTTCAACATTCAGAATACAGCCAATTTTAGAACAGCGCGTTTTATAAGGATTTTGGGAAGATAGTTTTATTGATCCAGATAATCTTTTAAGCGCCTGCTGCGTTTGGGATGCCTTAACCGTCTTAAAGCCTTTGCCTCTATCTGCCTTATTCTTTCCCTTGTAACATTAAAATAAAGACCAACCTCTTCCAGAGTCAATGAATATCCGTCATCCAAACCAAAACGCATTTTTAAAACTTCCTGCTCTCTTGGAGGCAGTGTCTTTAAAATGCCGTTAATTTCTTCCTGCAGCATTTTAAACTGGGTTTGGTTGGAAGGATTCTCTACTTCCTTGTCTTCGATAAAGTCCCCAAGAAGTGAATCGTCTTCTTCCCCGATTGGAGTCTCCAGGCTTATCGGCTCCCTTGCAACATTTTTTACGGATTTAACTCTTTGAGCGGTCCATCCCAGTCTTTCGGCAATTTCATCATCGCTGGGTTCCCTTCCCAATACCTGCATTAATTGGCGTGACTCCCTGACCACCTTGTTAATCTGCTCTATCATGTGTACGGGAACGCGAATTGTCCTTGCCTGATCGGAAATTGAACGTGTAATGGCCTGTCTTATCCACCATGTTGCATAGGTAGAAAATTTAAATCCCTTCTGGTATTCGAATTTTTCTACTGCCTTAATTAAGCCAATATTGCCTTCCTGAACGAGATCGAAGAAATGAAGACCCCTATTCGTATATTTTTTTGCAATGGAAACAACAAGACGAAGGTTTGCCTCGATGAGCCTGTCCTTGGCATTCTTCATCATAACCCTTCCGCGGTTAATTTCCTTTGCCATTTGGTTTATGCTTTCTATGGATTCTTCGAATTCCGATTCCATCTGACTTAGTTTTTTCTCGTTAATCTGGATCTGGCGGATCTTTTCTTTAATTTCATAGGAAGTCAAACTAAGGGTTTCTTCCAGTTTTTCCCTTTCTTCTTTTATGGTAAGTCCGCGTCCCAGGCTGCGTAATTCCTTAAGGGATTTCACCTGAAGATGCTTTTCCACCTTTTCCTGATCTTTTTTATAACGTTTTATGCGTTTTGCAGCCTGAATGAATTTTTCGGAAAAACTTGCAATTTCATCCGGATGAATTTCCGCAGATTCGATAGTTTTCATTATCCTGTTTCTTAAATCGGAAAGCTCTTCATCTTCAAGAAAACCGGCTCCCCTTCCTATGAGTTTTCTTTTCTGGTCTATATAATTTTTCAGATCCGGGAGGATGAGACGCAAAACATCCTTGTAAAACTGATTTAACCTGCGGCGTTCTGTCATATGTTCGGTAATTTCTTTTTTGGAGAGGTTTAATTCGCGTAAATCTCTTTTGGAAAAGGCTTTTTGGGCAATCTGGTAAAATTCGGGGATTATCATTCCGGATTTCTTAATTACACCCTTAATAATATTTTCCCCGTCTTCCATTTGCTTGGAAAGCATTATCTCCTGCTCTGCATTAAGCAGGTTTTCCCTTCCTATTTCCCTTAAGTATAGCCTAATCGGATCATCGATTGATGATTCTTTTTCATTATTAACAAGCCGCTTTTTTTCTGCTTCTCCCTTGGCTCTTTCCTGCTCTTCTTCTTCGCTCTGCTCTTCTTCCACTACCTGTATATTGTTATTGGCCAGAAGAATTAACACCTCATCTATCTTTTCCGTGTTGGCAATATGCTCGGGAAGCCTGTCGGAGAGTTCCTCGAAAAAGATCATTTTCTTTTCTTTGGCATATTCAATAAGCTTAATTACAGCCGGATCTATTCCTTCCGCCTGAGTCCCTGACTTCTCCTGAGAAGCGGTTTTTTTTCTGGATTTTTTTTCTCTCAGGGGGGCTGCCAAGGGAGCAGCTCCCTTAGAAGCGGCTCCTAAAGGAGCGGCTCCTAAAGGAGCTCCCAATATATTTTTGGATTTTCTTTTTGGTTTTTCCAGTTTAGTCATTATTTCTTCCTTGCTCCATTCGAATTAACTCATCATCAATACGCATTTTTTCAGAAAGCAATTCCCTGATTCCGGTTTCCTGTTCGTTTGAATCAGGGTTTAACGAGGATGTCCTTTTTATTGAACGCAGTTTAATAATAATTTCTTCCTGTTTCCTTTTTAGCTGCCTGGCCTTAATTTTCTTTATTCCATCAGTTACTACTTTGTATTCATTAATGGAAAATTCACCCCGGGAGCAATGTTCCATAAAAAAGGATTTAAGCTCTGCTGAAGAAATTCTGTGAAGGAGATCATCTATTCCTATTTCCTCATATCTTGCACATTCTTCAAGAGCTATGTAAATCTCCCTTGCATTCGGGTCATCTATTTCTGATAAATCCAGATCCGATCGTAATTTAGAAAAAAGCTTTACCTTGCTATTGGAAACATAATTTACAGCAACCGCAAATAGCACCGAAAGCTCATCATTTATACGGATGGGATAACTTAAATTATCCTCCTTTGGATTTTTAACCGTCATACCTCTCCGTGACTGTGTATAACGGTTATATTCATCTGTTACTGCCGCAGGAAGTAATCCAAAACCATCAGCGGCAGCCTCTATACAGGAATTTTTCTGCAGATCCGATTCAAGCAGGTCCATATATGGAAAAAGGAAAGCCAAAGCTCTGGCTTTTCCTTCAGAATTTTGACCCTTATTACCGGAAGCATGTAAAATTCTGGCTTTATTTATCAAGTATTCAAAATCAAAGATAATACTTTTTGCACTGATTTGCAATGCCTGTGACCCAAAATTTTTCAAAATTTCTGCAGGATCTTTATATTGAGCGGAACCAGCTTCAATTTCTGAATCTTCATGAGGTACAACCAAAGAACAGGAAAGTCCGCACTTTCTGGATGTAAAAATGGCAGAAATTGCCGCTTTCTGGCCTGCATCATCTGAATCGAAGTAAAGAATTATATTATCTGCCCAGGGTTTTAATATTTTTGCCTGTTCTTCGGTAAAAGCTGTTCCCAATGGAGCCACAGTATTGGAAATTCCAGCCTGATGCATGGATATTACGTCCATATAACCTTCAGTTATATAAACAGTTTTGGTTTTTTTTATTTCCGGCAGGGCTAAATCCAGGCCATATAGGCTTTCCCTCTTCTTGAATATGAGAGATTCGGGGGAATTTATGTATTTTGGAATGGTTTTATCATCACTATCCCCAAGATAGCGGCCTCCAAAGGCAATTATTCTCCCCTGCCTGTCGGAAATTGGGAACATTAGTCTGTCCGAAAAGAGGCAGTTAGATTCATAACGGGTAGAAAATAATCCGGATGAAGATAAAAACTCTTTTGAATAGCCTTTTTTTAGTAAAAAATCATGGAGCCAATAACGGTCATTGGGAGTAAACCCCAGTTTGAACCTATCTATCATCTCCGAAGAAACAGATCTGGACTTCAGGCTCTCTCTGGCAATTTCTGCATCCGCCCTGCTCTGTAAAAAATGCTTGAAGGTTCCAGAAATCCTTTGGTATAGTTCAAAAAGATCATCCCTTACCTTCTTTTTTTCTTCTTCTTCCCGGGAATAAGATCCGCTTCCTTCATAAACCAATTTTATTGATAATTTTTTTGCCAGTAATTCTATGGTTTCTACATAATTAAGGGAATCCATTTCCATTATAAAATTTACAAGGGTTCCGCCCTTCTGACAGCCAAAACAATAATAGAGTTTTAATTCCGGGTTTATGGAAAAAGAAGCTGTTTTTTCCTGATGAAAGGGACAGCGTGCCCAGAATTTATCTCCCCTTTTTTCCAGAGTAAGATATTCTGAAAAGAGGGAAAAGGCATCCAGACGATCATTTATTTCCTGAATGGAAGTTTGGGAAATATAAGGCATTTACCAGCCCTTAACTAAAAGATCACCGGCCTGTATATGCTCATCCAGAGTACGGGAAAAATAATGCCTGCCGGAAGCCGGATCCAAAAGCCTGAAAAAAAGATAATTGGATGATGCAGGTTCAAATACTCCTCTTAGGGCAGTTAATCCTGGTGCAGAAATGGGACCCGGAGGAAGACCGGCATTCATATATGTGTTGTAGGGGTTTACTATATCCAAATCCCTGTAGAAAAGCCTTTCCGGATGAGGCAGACCCAGGACTTCGGTAATAACATATACAACGGTCGCACAGGATTGGAGCATCATCCCGATACGCAGCCTGTTAAAAAAAACACCTGCCATAAGTGCCGCTTCGTCTTCGGCCCTGTATTCCCTTTCCACAATGGATGCCAGAATAACTAAATTGTTAAGCTCTGTGGGAGTCAGCGATTCATAGGATGGATCTATCGTTCTTAAACGTCTGAAAAAATTATCTGCCATGGCCTGCACAACCCTGTCTGACGGATAGGAAAGGGGAAAGAGGTAGGTGTCCGGAAAAAGATAACCTTCCATACTGGCTCCCGGAATATTATAGGCGTTCAGTATATATTGGGAGGAGGAGGAGGCAAGAAAATCTTCTGCCGTGCAAATTCCTTCGCTCTCCAGAATGGCAGCCATTTGCCTTAAGCTATAACCTTCGGGAATTGTAACCCTGAAAAGAAGCTGCTCTCCTCCGACAAGGACGGATCGTATTTCTGTTTGAGTAGCAGGCAGCTCTATCATGTATGTTCCTGTTTTTAATTGCCCACTGTCCAGCCGGAAAAGTGCATACCATAGGCGGCTGTCACGGATTATGCCTGCTTCTTCCAGCCTTCTGCCTACAGAAAAAGCAGTTTCGCCATTCCTTACCTCTATAATTAGATTTCCGTTATCTTCCACTCTCAGAGCTTCTGCGGTAAAGGAATATTCCGGCAAAGGAGGAGAAGAATTAATTTGAATTACAAGATATAAAAAAAATGCGGCTGCAAGAAGTATAATGGCAACAAATACGCAAAAGAGTTTTATTATTTTGGAGAGAGAAAGGATCTTTTTTTTCTTAACCTTATTTTTTGCCTTCTCTTTTTTCAAGAAGCTCCTCCATTTCCCGTATGGATAAATTCCCGTAAATAACCTTTTCCATTCTTAGGAAGATCATTCTTTCTTCCTTGCTAAGGGTGGATTCATTATCCTTTAATCTTGGAAAAAGTATTGTACAATCGTTAAGGGTCAGGAAAATTCCTGCTTCCTCGTTTAATTCCATTAAATTATAATCTCCATTCCTTCTATGGCAAGGCTAAGCTTTAGGTTTTTAATGTTCATCCTGTCTATATACCATTTTGCCGATTGTAAATTATTGTATAGTTTTCTGTCATCGTAACCGGGATCATGATGAAAAAGAACCATGTGTTTTACATTCCAGTTGGAGGCAAAATCCACAGCCAGACTGAATGCACTATGTCCCCAATTGTATTTTTCTATGGCTTCACCAAGGGTATACTGTGAATCCATTATCAAAAGATCAGCGTTTTCGAAAAATTCTGTATTTTCTTCGTTCTTTAAAAAATCATTGGCGGAGAGTTCGGCATCTGTAGAAAATATACATCTGGACTTTCCGTCATCGATTTTATAGGCATATGAATCTCCCGGATGATTCATCTTTTTAAATGATATTTTGAAATTGGAAAATTTGATCTCTCCCTTAAGTTTATGGAAATGTCTTTTAAGTCCCATTACATCCATGCTAATGGGAAAATATGGATGCTGCATCTGCCCGCGCAGAATTTTTTCCAGTTCTTCTTTTGGTGAATAATAATTGATCGTATATTCCGGATCGTAGGCCTGATTAAAAAATGGCAGTCCCATTAAATGATCCCAATGGAAATGCGTGAAAAAAACATGTAATTCCCTTTTCTTTAATTCCCTGTTTTCCAGGTTAATGCCAAGATCCCGAATTCCGCTTCCCCCGTCAAAAATAATAATATCTCCGTTTTTATTATCCGGCTCTATGCTTAGGCAGGGAGTATTGCCGCCCACGGTGCCAAAGAGCCATGGGGGAAGATCGTCCAGGAAAGCTTTCCGGCTCTCCGGGCTTTTTATATCCTCAACAGTGATCTTGTCTATAATGGCGGATATTTTACTTTTTATTTGATCCGGAAGCTGCGGAGAAGGCAGCGAACCCCTGACTCCCCAAAAGCTAACACGCATTAAGCTTCTCCCTTGTCTGTTATAATGGACTCATTCTCTCTTTTAATAAGCCAGTTTATTATATCAATAGGCATATGTACTTTTCCATTATTCATTCCGGGGCAGTCTTTCGATGCAAGTTCCCAGGAAGAAGAAGATTCCAGAATATATGACCAAAACGGAAAAGCCCTGCATTGGAGGGGTCTATATTCATATACAGAACAACGGCCACCCTCCACCTCTTCCCAGAAGATGCAATCATAATTCGTTTTTTCCTTTAATGAAAGCTCATTATCTCCCCTGTTGGATTCTACCCAGCGGCAGTATTTCTTTATAAAGGTTTCATGATCGATTTTTAAAGTGCTTTCCAAAAGGGAACAATCCTTCATGGATAAAAAAACATAGCCGGATTCATGGCGGCAGCAGGATGAGCAGCGAAGACAGGTGAATTTTAACCCCCCGGAATAGAAGTTGCAATTTTCTTGTTTTTCTGCCATAATCATAATATGTTAGTCATAAAGCTAATATAGAATCAAGAGGTATATAAAACCGGGAGTAAAGGTTCATGAAAAAAACTGTTTTGGCAATAGATGATAACACAATGCAGCTTGATATGTTTGAAAAAATGCTATCCTCAAGATATGAGGTAAGAACCGTCAATTCTGCTTCCCATGCCATTAATTTCCTAAATTCCGAAAAAGCCGATGTAATTCTCCTGGATATAGAAATGCCGAATATCTCCGGTTTTGAGTTTCTTGGCGATATTAGAACCCTGCCCAGTTATATGGCAGTTCCGATAATAATAGTGAGCGGAAAAACCGGTCAAGATTTCTTTGCACAGGCAAGAAGCTCCGGAGCTTTTGATGTTCTTGGTAAACCTGTTAAAACAGAAGCATTGATTACCGCTATTGAAAAAGCATTGGCCGGTAATAATACGGGGAATAATAATGAGTAATCTTGTTCAGGTAATAGGCATAGATGATACCAAATGTATAAATTGCTATGCATGTATCTCTGCATGTCCGGTAAAATATTGTATGGACGGTTCCGGAGAAGTTATACGGATTAATCATGATCTATGTATAGGCTGCGGAAACTGTATAGATGCCTGTTCCCATAACGCAAGAAAGGTTGTGGACGATACAGAGGCATTCCTTTCGGATCTTAAAAACGGAAAAAAGATAATCGCAGTTGCGGCACCTGCCGTTGCTTCGGTTTTCTCCAGCAATTTTTTAAGATTAAACGGGTATCTAATGTCACTGGGTCTAGAGGCAGTTTTCGATGTAAGTTTTGGAGCCGAGCTAACCGTTGTTTCCTACATAAATTACATTAAGGAAAAAAATCCGAAAATGGTTATTGCCCAACCCTGCCCTGCCATTGTTAATTTTATAGAAGTTTACTATCCGGATCTTATTCCTTATCTTGCTCCGGCAGACAGTCCCATTCTTCATACCATTAAAATGATCAGGGAATACTATCCCCAATACAATGAACACCAAATAGCGGTAATTTCTCCCTGTCTTGCAAAAAAAAGGGAATATGTAGAAACAGGATACGGTGAATATAATGTCACAATGATTGAACTTAAAAGAATAATAGACAGTGAAAAAATAAATCTTGCTTCCTACCAGGCTGTTGATTATATAGGGCCGCCTGCAGAACGTGCAGTAATGTTCCCCACCCCGGGCGGACTATTGGACACTGTAGAAAGATTCATCCCCGGATTCAGGCGCAATACCAGGAAGATTGAAGGGGTTCACACAATATACCATTATCTTGAAGGTGTTTCAAAAAATATAGAAAACCCGCATATAGAGTTTCCACTTTTGGTAGACTGTCTTAATTGTGAAATGGGATGCATAGGAGGCCCGGGGACAGGAAATTCCAAAAAAACCCTTGATGAGCTGGAAACTCCGGTAAGAAAACGTTCCAGAGAACTGGAAAAACAGATTAATCCAAAAAAGAATGAAAAGAACCTGAAAAAATACAATAAATCCCTTAACCGTTTCTGGAAAAAAGGGTTATACGACAGAAGCTATCAGGATCTTTCGCATAACAATACCATAAAACAGCCAACCGAATCGGAATTAAAGGAAATTTTCAGGAGCCTTAAAAAATATACGGATGCGGACATTTATGACTGTACTTCATGCGGTTATAATTCCTGCCGTAAAATGGCCATAGCCATACATAACGGCTTAAACAAGACATTAAACTGTTCTCATTTTACAATGGCTCTTCTTGAAGAAGAAAAAAAGACCATAGTCTATATTAACCAGCAGTTAAAAGTTCATATTACCCGGTCTCTGGATGTAATAGAAAAGCTAAACGATCTTGTAATGAAACTTGACAGTGCAATTAATTCCCAGAACGATTCTGTAAATGATTCTTCAAATGTAACCGGAAAAATTGTTAACTCCCTTCGCAGTACATCGGATTTATCAAGGCAAAGAAGGGAATCCATTGTCGGCCTTATAGAAAATGCCGCCAGGGGTCAGGATGCAATGAAGGAAACGATAACTGCAGTTCAGGACATTTCCAAATCGGTAGACGGTATTGCATCTGCCATAAAAATTATAAGTGTTATTGCAGCCAACACAAACCTTCTTGCAATGAATGCTGCAATAGAAGCCGCCCATGCCGGAGAAGCCGGAATGGGCTTTGCCGTTGTAGCGGACGAAATTCGTCGTCTTTCCGAAAGCACAAGAGAAAACTCCAGAAGTATTTCACAGACACTTTCCAATATAATCGCAGGAATAACAACTACATCCAAACGCACCGGAGATACCGGTAATTTAATTAACGAAATGTCAGGAGAAATTAACAGCTTTGCCGGAACAATGACGGAACTCATAGACACGTTAAGTGAACTGTCCACCGAAAGCTCCAGCATCACAAATTCCCTTAATGTTTTACAGGAAAGCAGCCTGGTCGTAAAGAACGATTATTCGGAAATGCTTTCACTTACAGACAAACTTAGGTATGACATAAACTTCCTTGCCGCAATGTCAACAGACATAGTAAAGGCCATAGAAGAAAACGATCAGGAAATAATAAAAAGACTGGCTGCCATGGAAGATAATCACAACAGAAGCAGACCGGAATAATACCGGCATAATCCAGGAGGAGTAAAAGGGTGGAGAAGAAAATATCTGTTTTAGCCATAGATGACGATGCTGTTCAGTTAAGGATGTTCAGGAATTTACTGCATCCTAAATACGATGTTTGGACGGTTAATTCCGCATCAAATGCAATCAATTTTTTGAATGCAAACCAGGTGGACGTAATACTTTTGGACATTGCAATGCCGAACATTACCGGCTTTGAGTTTCTCTATGACATAAGAAAGATCCCGAGCTATTTTAAGGTTCCAATTATAATAATAAGCGGAAAAACTGGAAACGAATTCCTTGTAGAAGCCAGGAATTCCAGTGCCTTTGATGTATTAAACAAACCGGTGGAGCCGGACATTCTCATTTCGACTATTGAAAGGGCTTTTTCCGAAAGCAATTAGATATTTTTCAACCCAAAGAATTAAGGCCGGGAAAATGAGATGGCTTTGAAGTGGTTTTACAACCTGAAAATAAGAAAAAAACTCTTTCTCGTTTTTGGATTAATGATACTGCTTATGCTTTTTACAACCCTTTATTCTTCGTACCGGTTAATTTCGATTAACAGCAGTTATACCAATCTTGTACAGTTTTCTTCCAGCAGGCATACTAATTTAACCGATGCAATAGAAGTCCTTGCACATCTTAGAATTAACAATGTTTCCACCGCCTATCTCGTACAGGACGATGAAATTTCTCAGTCTCTATATTTGTTAAGCGAAACTGAGTACCTGGAAATGTGCAGCCTCTTTCTTTTTCACATAAAGAGTTATATGGAAAACGCTGCAAGGGATCTAAGCCTTTCTTCTGAACAGCTTGAAGCAAGGATTCTGTTAACCAACGAAATAGAAAATTATTTTATAGAAGACTTCGAGGGTTGTTTTTACCAAATTCTTAATGGTTTATTAAGCATGGATCAAAATTTGGTAAGCGAAGCCCTGCAAAATGCATATTATTCTGCAACCCATATTTCTGATAAACTGGATGAATTAAGGTTAATTGCAATTCAGCATCTGGACGAGGAAACACATAAAATTTTTGCATTTTCCCGCAGTGTAATTTTTGCACAATTTTTTATTACTGGTATTATTCTTGTATTTTCCATACTCTTATCTGTAATAATATCACGTGCCATTGAAAAACCCATCCGCAGTCTTGAACAATCCGCCATAGAAATTACCGGCGGCAACCTGAATTACCCAATCAGGAGCAATGACAGGGACGAATTGGGCATATTGTCCAACCATATAGGCGATATGGTAGATTCAATGAAAAATGCCACACAGGCAAAAACCAACTTTCTGGCGAATATGAGCCATGAAATGAGAACCCCCCTTAATGTGGTTGTTGGACTTACAGATCTGCGAATGGAAGACGAAAGCACTCCACCCGATGTAATAAACGATTTAAAAAAAATAAACAGTGCCGGTTCCATTCTTCTGGGTCTAGTAAACGATGTCCTGGATATTTCCAAAATAGAAGCAGGAAAAATGGAACTCTTATCCATGGATTATGAAACCGCAAGCCTGTTAAACGATATTATTACCCTTAATGTTATACGCATAGAAAGCAGACCCATAGAATTTAAAATAGAAATTGACAGTAATTTTCCTTCAAAAATAAGGGGAGATGAACTGCGTGTTAAGCAGGTTTTCAATAATCTTTTAAGCAATGCGTTTAAGTATACGAAAGAAGGTAGTGTTACCTTAAAAGTAGAAAGCAGAAAAAAAGGAGATAATATCATCCTTACCATAATTGTAAGCGATACAGGCCTGGGAATAAGGGATGAAGACTTAAAAAAACTCTTTACCGACTATAATCAGGTGGATACAAGAGCCAACAGGAAAATTGAAGGAACGGGTCTTGGGCTTTCCATAACAAAAAAACTTGTAGAAATGATGAAAGGCCAAATTAGCGTGCAAAGCGAATACGGCAAGGGCACTACATTCAGGGTAGATATTGAACAGGAATATATTAACGACAGTATACTTGGAAAAGAAATAATAGAAAGGTTATGTAATTTTAAATACAGTGATGAAAAACAATCCCTTGCCGGAAGAATCCTTCGACCCGATCTAAGTTATGCCAGGGTTTTGGTTGTGGATGATTACCCTACAAACCTGGATGTCGCTTCGGGCATGCTTTTAAAATATAAAATGCAGGTGGATTGTGCAGGAAGCGGCCAGGCGGCAATAGACATGATTAAAAAAGGAGACCCTGTTTACGATGTAATTTTTATGGATCACATGATGCCGGAAATGGATGGTATAGAAGCTCTAAAAATAATACGCAGCCTTGATTCTGAATATGCAAAGAATATCCCCGTAATTTCCCTGACCGCCAATGCCCTTGCAGGTAATGAGCAAATGTTTTTAAACGAAGGTTTTAATGCCTTCCTGTCCAAGCCCATAAATATTATGGAACTGGATTTAATCGTAAAAAAATGGGTAAGAAACAAGGCAAAGGAGATAAATACTCCGCTTCCCTCCATTGAGGAAAATGATGATAAAAATATAACCATCGAAACTGATAATATACCTGATATTGACATGAGCGTTAACGATGAACTATATAGCGGTGAAACGGAAATATACAAATTTGCCCTAGGTTCCTTTGCAAAAAACAGCCCTCTTTCTGTGGAAAAAATGTGGAATGTAAACGAGGAAAATTTAAAGGATTATGCCATAGATGTCCATGCCTTAAAAAGCATGTGTGCTGCAATTGGAGCAAAAAAACACAGTAAAAGGGCTGCCGAACTGGAATTATTGGCAAAAAATGGAGATTTAGCCGCTGTTCTTGAAAAAAACAGGGATCTTTTGGGAGATATAGGCATTTTAACCGGAAATATTAAGGCTTGGCTGGAAAAAACATCGGAATTGGATCAATAAATGGCTAATTTTTATGCAATTCAGGTAAAAACCCGGGGAGAAGAGCAATTTATCAAGTTATTCAGGGAGGCAAATCCTGAAATTAAGCACCCAATCTATTATCCTCAGCGTTCACTGGACATTCGCAAGGGCGGAAAAATAAAACCGTCCAAACTGGCAATCTTTCCAGGATATGTTTTTCTGGAAATTCCCGATGAAGACTCTATTTATAAGTATCACTGGGCTTTCCGCAGAACCAAAGGTTTCTACCGCTTTTTAAGATCAAATAAGGATATTGCTCCTCTTCAAAACAGAGATTTAGAATTGGTAATGCATTTTATTAAACATGTAGGTTCCATGGCAGGAAAATCTGTTGTTTATTTCGATGATAATGCCAGGATTGTTGTTATTTCCGGACCTCTTTCAGGGCTTGAGGGAAGAATAGTAAAAGCCGATAAAAGAAAGGGGAGAGCTAAAGTAAAACTGGATCTTTATGACGATTCCTTTACCATTGATCTTGCCTTTGAAGTATTGGTAAAAGGCAGATAATTTTTTACTATTTTAAAACAGTTTTGCTTGCTATAAAACAATGACAACATTTAAATCCGGACGATTGTATATCATAGGTGCAGGTTTTGCCGGTCAAACCCTGGCAAGGGAAATAAGGCAAAAGGGAATTTTTGGAGAGGTCGTTGCCTTTCTGGATGATGATCCTGATAAAATAGGCCGCAGACTGGAAAACATTCCTGTCCTTGGCCCAATAAGGGATGTAGCCAGGTTATTTAGACTGCATCCGGCAGACGAAGCCATTATCGCAATTCCTACCGCTTCCAGGGAATACCTCGAAGAAATTTATCAAATTCTAAAGTCCGCAGGATTTGAAAGAATCAAGATATTGCCGGGGATTTCCCAGATAATAGACGGGGATGCAAGATTAATTCAAACACGGTTCATAGATCCCCAGGACTTGCTCGGACGTACCCCTGTTAGGGTAAATTTAAGGGAAAGTTTAAGATATTTAAGGGGAAAAAGAGTTTTGGTAACAGGAGCAGGCGGCTCCATTGGCAGTGAATTATCCAGACAACTCTTGTCTGCCGGAGCATCCCGTCTCTATCTTTTTGGTCAGGGAGAAAATTCCATCTACCAAATAGACAGGGAGCTGCGTCTTTTACAAGAGGAAGGAGTCGGAGAAAAAGCCATACTGGTTCCAATAATCGGGGATCTAAAAGACGCAGATTATATGGACTGGATAATGGCTCAGTTAAAAGCGGATGTGGTTTTTAATACTGCAGCCTATAAACATGTTCCAATGATGGAAGAAAATCCGGTAGCCGCAATAGACAATAATCTTTTCGGAACAGACAATCTTGTAAAAGCTGCCTCTAAACATGGCGTTAAACGTTTTGTTCATATTACTACCGACAAGGCTGTTGAACCGGTTTCCGTGTATGGTGTTTCAAAATATTTATGCGAAGGTCTGGTTTTGGATGCCGCCAAAAAAGCAGCAGAAAAGGAAAATTCTTCCGATCTATCCTTTATGGTAGTGCGTTTTGGAAATGTTCTTGGTTCCAGAGGCTCCATAATGCCCTTATTCCAGAAACAAATAGAAAAGGGAGGGCCTGTAACAATAACACATCCGGATATGCAGCGCTGGTTTATGACAATTCCCGAAGCTTGTTCCCTTGTTCTAAGAACGGGCGGTGTAGGCGAAAACAACGGTTTATATTTATTGGACATGGGAGAGCCTGTTAATATTCGTTACCTTGCAGAACAGATGATTCGTTTTTACGGGCTCATGCCGGAAAAGGATATTTCCATAGAATATATTGGCCTGCGTCAGGGTGAAAGACTGGATGAAAAGTTATGGTGGGATTCTGAAATTCCGGAAATTACGGATTTTGAAAGAATATTAAAAGTAAAGGATGATGTAAACCATTCAGAGAACATTAAGGATCTTGATATAGAATCCATTATGAATGAATTAAAACCCATTTGTAAACTGGATCCAAAGCAAAGTGATAAATACAGGAATAGCAGGCTTTTAAGGGATATACTAAAAAAATATATTCCCTGTTATGCATTAAGTGAAATATCATGCAGTAAAAACACAATGGAAGAAACGGTTCTTGTAAGCCGGTCTTACAGATGACAGAAAATATTCCATTCGCCCATCCCTATATCGGCAAGGAAGAAGAAGATGCTGTAATAAGGGTTCTTCGTTCCGGCTGGCTTACCACAGGAAAAGAAAGCATTGCCTTTGAGGAAGAATTTGGAAATTTTTTTAAAAAGGGAAACATTGTTAACAGCGATGAAAGCCCCTATTGCATGGCGGTAAACTCCGCCACTTCCGGCCTCCATCTTGCTTTGGAAGCCATAGGAATAAAGAAAGGAGATCTTGTCCTCCTTCCCTCCATGACCTTTACAGCTACTGCAGAAGTCGTGCGCTATCTTGGAGCGGAAGTTGTTTTTGTGGATGTAATAAAAAACGGCTTTCACATGGATCCCTTCGCACTCGAAGATACACTGGATAGACTTTCATCCGGTAAAATTAACGGAACCCCTGCTGCTATAATGCCTGTTCATTACGGAGGACTTGTCAGAGAAATGGATTCTATTCTTGCCATTTCCAAAAAATATAATTTAAAAGTAATAGAAGATGCGGCTCATTCCTTCCCTTCTTTTCTGCCGGATAAGGATAATAAGGACAGGGGACATTGGGCCGGCGATATTGGAGATGCAGGGGTTTTTTCTTTCTATGCAACAAAGACAATAAGTACGGGTGAAGGCGGAATGGTTATTACCAGAAACAGGGAAATTGCAGAAAGGGTAAAAATTATGCGATCCCATGGTATTGACCGCAGTATCTGGAACCGTTATACGGATAATAAGGCATCCTGGTATTACGAGGTAGTAGAACCGGGCTTTAAGTACAATATTCCGGACATTCTTTCCGCTCTTGGCAGGGTTCAACTGGGAAGAGCCTATGATCTTCTTGCAATGAGGCAAAAAATTGCAGCCTCCTACGATGATGCATTCTCCAAAGACGAACACTTCTCCATTCCGCCTACAGGAGACGGCGATGCAAGGCATCTATATCCCCTGCTTTTAAATCCAGCAAGGCTTAGCGTTAGCCGTAATGAATTTGCTGAAAAAATGCAAAACGAAGGCATTGGTGTTTCGGTACATTATATCCCTCTTCATATCCAGCCTTACTACAAAAAACGCTATAATCTTAATGAAAGGGATCTTGAACAGACATTCAGTACCTATAGCCGCTGCCTCTCCCTTCCAATCTGGCCAGGCATGACAGAAGATCAAATAGAGAGGGTAATTGGGGTGGTCAAAACCCTTGCCTGTAAATATAATAAAAATTAACACTTAATTATGAAAAATCATGAACTGCTTTCAGACCTCATACATGATGATATGATTTATGCAATTTGCATTAGGTCTGATGTATCCAGAGGAGAACTCCTTGAGCTTAGCTGTCCCAGGCTGCCTAACTCCTATTATTTAATAAGAGCCGAAGACATACCTTTTAAAAATGATCTTGCAGGATTCAATCATCCTGTTCTTGCCGAAAAAGACATTTTATATAATGGCCAAATTATTGCTGTACTGGCTGGCCCCAATGAATCCTTTTTAAAAAGAATAAAAAACGAAATTAAAATAAACATAAGGGAAGAAAAAGCTTTCCATTCCATGGAAGAACTGGATGCCGAAGATGTCAGAAATATTATTGCAGCAAGGGAAATTTCTTCTGAAAACAATTTGGAAAAAAATATAGACCAAATTAATGATAATTATTTTACATCAGAATACATAACAGGTATTCAGGATCATTTTTATCCTGAAAGCTGCGGAGCCATGGCATATAATGAAAATGATAATTTAATCATACATACAGACAGCCAATGGCCATACCATGTTAAAAAATCCATAATTAATATGCTCGGCATTAACAGTAAAAACATAATCGTTAAACCAACAAGTTCACAAATGCATATGGATGGAAAACTATGGTACCCTTCCCTGCTCTCCTGTCTTGCCGCATTGGCTGCATTTAATACAGGCAGACCGGTAAAACTAATGCCGGAAAGAGAAGACGATTTCATGTTTTCTCCCAAACGAAATGAATCTCTTATAAAAATAACATGCTTCCTGGATGATAATAATAATCAGGTTTCCAGGGAAATCGATGTAAAAATAAATCTGGGAAGTTTTGGAATTTTAGAAAACGAAATAATAGATCAAACATGCATGGGTTCTCTTGGAATTTATTCAAGCGGGGAATATAAAATAAAAGCAAAAGCTTTACGCACAAATCTTCCCGTACAGGGTCCAATGTGCGGCTTTGGAATGTCTCAGGGTTTTTTTGCCTCCGAATTGTTTGCGTCTAACATTGCCGACAAATTATCAATGGATCCCGCCAGGTGGCGTAAAGAAAACTTTATTTACAAAAATTACCCTGCCATAGACTCTGTTAATAAAAACAGGGTTTTCCTGCCGGAATTGATAGATAAAGCCGCTGAAATGAGCGATTATTACAGAAAGTGGGCTGCCTATGAATTACTTAGAAAAAGAAGAAGGGAAGAAATACAGAAAAAAAGCCCGGAATCATCTTCATCCATTATTAATACGGAAAAACTTAGGGGAATTGCAATTACTACCTGCTTTCAGGGAAACGGTTTCCTTAACAATGAAGATATGGGATATGCTGCCTGTTCTGTTGAACTGACACTGGAAAAAGACAGCTCATTAATAATAAAAAGCTCCCTTTCATCATTAAGCAGATCTTCCCGTGAAACATGGATGCAAATTGCGCATGATATTCTGGGTGTAAATCCCGAATTTATTGAATTTTACTGCAATTCAGACATTGCACCCGATTCCGGAGCCGGAACACTTTCCAGAAACATTGTCCAATTAAGGGGGTTAATCGAACAATGCTGCAATGCCATACGAAGTCAGCGTTTCAGGGATCCCTTGCCCATAACGGTAAAAAGATCCATAAAACAGCAAAAAGCCGCGGGCTGGAGCAGAGAAAAAATAAACCTCGATGCTTTTTCCAATCCTGCCTGGGCTGCTGCCGCACTGGAAGTAGAAATAGATCCTGTTTCCTATATTCCATCCATCCGCGGCATCTGGTTAATTGCAGAGTGTGGAAAAGTCATATCCCTAAAAAATGCATCCATTTCTCTGGAAACTGGCATAATAAATGCACTGGGATGGACAATAGGCGAAAATCTGAATTATTCAAACGGAAGAATTCCACCGGAAATCATCCGCAGCTATTATTTATCTTCTCCTTCCGCCATTCCTCCGATTACCGTGGATTTTTTTCCAAATGATTCTTCTCCGCCCAAAGGAATAGGAGACTTGGCCTTTAACTGTATTCCTTCTGCCTATGTTCAATCCCTTTCCCAGGCAATGGATTATCAATTTACCAAAATACCGGTTAGTATACAGGATATTTGGGAAGCCGCAAAAAATAAAAACAGGGATCTTGAATCATGAAAACAGGTTTCATCCTAAACGGAGAGGATATTTCGATTGAGGCAGACGAAGGAGACAGACTTCTTGATATTCTTCGCAATGTATTGCACCTTAACGGAACAAAATGCGGATGTTATATGGGTAATTGCGGTGCCTGTTCGGTATTATTAAACGGAGAAATGGTAAAATCCTGCCTCATTCCAGCCTTTAAAATCAGGGGTTGCGAAATAATTACCATAGAGGGATTTTCACAAACAGATGAATATTCCGACTATGAAGCATGTATTTTAAATAATGAATTCTTTAACTGTGAAATATGCAGTTCGGGAAAAATTCTTGCAATGGAAGCACTGTTAAACCAAAACCCGAAACCTCTTAAAGAAGACATACTCAATGCCTTTACGGGAATAAAATGCCGCTGTACCAGCCCTTCAAAACTTGTTGACAATGTATATTCTGTAATGGAAAACAGAAGAAGAAGGCTACATGTTAAATAATTACAGTATTTTTTCACCTTCCAGTTATCAGGAATTATTCACAATATGGAAAAACAGTCCAATGGCAATTCTTTATGCCGGGGGAACCGAACTGATAAGATCGGGAAGAATTTCACTTCCGGAAATTAATGAAAATATCATTTCGCTCGAAGGTATTGAAGAACTGCACAGAATTAGCAGAACTGAAAGATACCTGGAACTGGGCGCAATGGTAAAATTAAACAGAATTATTAAACTTGGAAAAATAGTTCCGGAGGCACTTTTAAGATGCCTGGAAAATATTTCCAGCCCGCAAATAAGAAATACTGCAACAATTGGCGGTAATATTGGTAATCCTGATAGAAGGCTGGACAGTTCTGTTCCTCTTGTTGCACTGGATGCACAACTGGAATTGCGGAATTCACAATACAGCAGATGGGTTTCTGCCTCACAATTTGCATCTATGCCAGCTTTTACAAAGCCAGCTTCTACAGAGCCGGCTTCTACGGAAAAACAGGAACTGGTAAGCCGAATTAGAATTCCACTGGAACCCTGGACCTACACTTTGTATAAAAAACATTCAAATTCCGGAGAAGGACCCGGAGGCGGTATGCTTTTTATTATGAAGAATCAAAAAAATATTTTATCCGCAATTAGGTTTGTTTATGCAGGAAAAACAGTCTTAAGGGAAAAAAACAGTGAAACAATGCTTACAGGGAAGAAACTCCCTCTGGAAGCAAGGGAAAAAACCAATTTTATGGAAAACTGGAAAACATATCTTTCTGCCTATGATGAAAATGAAAATACGGAACTGGTAAAGAATCAGATAATTAATTTTATCGAAACAGCCCTTACCGGAATAAGTAACTGAAAAAATTTTTAAAAAAATGTATTGATTAATTTTAAATAACATAATAATATGAGTAAAGGAGAAATACAATGCCAGATAAAAAGCTAACTGGAAATGCTAGCAAAAAAGCTACCCCTAAAAAGGCAGGCGCAAAAAAAGCTGCTCCCAAAAAAGCAGCCTCTAAAACAGCTCCAAAGAAAGTCACAGCCAAGAAAGCCGCTCCTAAAAAAGCAGCCGTAAAGAAAGCCGCTTCCAAGAAAGCTGCCCCCAAAAAAGCAGCCGCAAAGAAAGTTGCTTCCAAAAAAGCAGCCCCCAAAAAAGCTGCCGTAAAGAAAGCCGCTTCCAAAAAAGCTGCCCCCAAGAAAGCAGCCGCAAAGAAAGTTGCTTCCAAAAAAGCTGCTCCCAAAAAAGCAGCCGCAAAGAAAGCCGCTCCAAAAAAAGCAGCAGTAAAAAAAGCACCGGGCAAGACAGCAGTAAAAAAAGCTGCCGTTAAAAAACCGGCCGCAAAACCGGCTGCCGCAAAAGCTGCTCCCAAGAAAGATTCCAAAAAGGATTCAGACAGTAAAACTGCGGATCAAAGGGAGGCTAATCGTCTGCGGCAGCAACGATTTTTAGACAAACATAGAGACGAGATAAATGAAAAAAGAAGGGAACGCTATGCCCAAAGAAAAGATGGCGGGCGCTGCCCCCGCTGTAATAAAAAGCTTAAATCAATGAAAAGCTTGCTTTGCAAGGAATGTCTTGATAAAGCCAGGGATTATAATCAGCGTTAAATTCTTATGTTGCGGTCTCCTGGATTATTTCCAGGGTTCGCGCAGCACATTTATCCCAGGAAAAATGCTTTGCCCTTTCAAGGCCGAGCCTGCGGCATTCCCTGTGTAGCTCCCTATTGCTTGTCAGCATAACCATTCTGTCCGCAATGTCTTCGGCATTTGAAGGGTCAAAGTATAATGCAGCATGTTCTGCAGTTTCAGGAAGAGATGCAGCTCTGGCGCATGCCACAGGTACATCACTTGCCATGGCTTCCAATACACCCATTCCAAAACCTTCATACTGTGATGGTATAACGACAATATCTGCACCTGAATATAATTCCGGTAAACTTGTTGTCGGGAAATGACCAGTTAAAAAAATATCATTTCTATACGGAGAAGAATCCACAAATTCCTTTACCTTATCTGCTCCCTTACTCTCTCCCCCTGCCAATACAAGACGATGCGGATATCTGGTTCTTTCCTTAAAAATACCAAATGCTTCTATCAGTTTCACATGATTTTTTAATGGATGTTCCAGACGGGAAACATATAGAACATAGGGTCTTCTAAAACTAAATGGCTGAATTAATAATACACTTTCTTCTCCCCTTGGACGGGGAAAAAAAGATTCGGTATTAATGCCATTTGGAACTACTTCAATAATATTTTCTTTTACACCTGTAATATCAATCAATTCCTGTTTTACCCATTCAGAAACCGCAATTATCCTGTCTAATTTCCGTAAGGCACTTGGCAGGATAACCCTTACAAGGGTATTAAAGTATTCCTTGTTCTTTCTTTCCCACCAGGGGGTCATATCATGTACAACCCCTATGGATGGGCAGGAAGATTTAACAGGAAGACATCTATGAGCGGCAGGGAAAAAGCAGGCATTCCATTCCCTGCTTTGAGCCAACTTAGGATAACGGATAAAATGCCAGAGGGAATTGGCATAGCGGCCCTGTATGGAACAGCGGGGAATAAATTCCATGTCCGGTGCTGCTTCACTATAGGCATAGCGGTCGAATTCCCAGCCAAAAAGTTCGAATTTAGCGCCGGAGGGCGGAATTCGTTTTAGTATATTTGTTAGATAGGCACCAATAGCCGATTGACCGCTGTCGCAGGTAAAGGTGTCTATACCTATTTTCATTGAACTAGGATAACAGTCTTTTTATAAAAAAACAATAGGGATTAAAATCTCGAAAATGGCAAATTTACAAAAAATTCAAAATAATTTTTAAAATAATTGTTGTTTTATTCAACTTTCCTATTGCACTACAAGATATAGTATGATAGAATGAGCAAGTTGCAATAAAAACGCTACATATATGGTGCAATATATCGATACTATATTATGAGGATACACAAGTTATGAGGGCTCTCTAGGTGCGCTGCCCCCACTGCGGAAGCTTCGATGATAAAGTTATTGATTCACGTACCCTTGCAAATGGCGATGCAATAAGAAGACGCCGGGAATGTGTGAGCTGCGGCGGCCGTTTTACCAGCTATGAAAGAACCGAAGACAAACAGTTTATGGTAATAAAGCGGAACGGCAGACGGGAACCCTTTGACCGGATAAAAATAGAAAGGGGCGTAACCAGAGCTCTGGAAAAAAGACCTGTATCCCAAATGGGTATAGAAAACCTTATTAATGAGATTGAAGATCAGGCAGCAATTACCGGGAAAGTTAATAATGAAATAGATTCCGTTACAATTGGGGATTTGGTAATGGAGAAACTGGCATCTCTGGACAGGGTTGCCTATATTCGTTTTGCATCTGTTTACAGGAAATTTGAAAATCTGGATGAATTTGTAAGTGAGATAAAAAAACTTGAAGAACCATAAAGAACAGCAAGAACTTTAAAGGAATAAGTGATGATAAAGCAGGTTGTGAAGAGATCAGGTGAAATTGAGGTCTATGATCGCAGCAAAATTTTTAATGCAATAGCAGGGGCATTTAATGCCGTTAAAGCCGGAGATAATTCGGCAAAGATAGAAGATGTAACTGTCAGGGTTGAAATTTTTATTGATGAAATGATGTCTTTAAGGCATCCCAATTCCATTCCGGCAATAGAGGAAATTCAGGATCTTGTAGAAAGTGCTCTTATAGATTTAAAGGAAACAAGGGTTGCAAAGGCCTATATCTTATACAGGGCAAGACATGAAGCCATGAGGGATGCAAGAAAACTCATGCTTGATATTGACAGTACCATGGACGGTTATCTAAAACAGTCAGACTGGAGGGTGAACGAAAATGCAAATGTCAATTATTCCCTTGGCGGACTCATCCTTCATAATTCGGGAAGCATTACCGCAAATTATTGGTTAAAAAATATATATCCCCCGGAGATTTCTGAAGCACACAGAAATGCAGACTTTCATCTTCACGATCTTTCAATGTTTTCCGGTTATTGTGCAGGCTGGTCCCTGCGTCAGTTGATAGTTGAAGGACTGGGCGGAGTACAGGATAAAATTACAAGTAAACCTGCAAAGCATCTTTCCACCCTCATTCAACAGGCGGTAAATTTTTTGGGCTGCCTTCAGAACGAATGGGCAGGAGCCCAGGCATTCAGTTCTTTCGATACCTATATTGCCCCCTTTGTAAAAAAGGATAATTTAGGCGACAAGGAGCTTAAACAATGCCTTCAGAGTTTTGTCTTTGGTGTAAACACACCAAGCCGATGGGGCTGTCAGGCGCCATTTACCAATATAACCCTTGACTGGATCTGCCCGGAAGACCTAAAAAATACAAAGGCAATTGTCGGTGGAACGGAACTCGATTTTACATACGGCGAATGTCAGAACGAAATGAACAGGATAAACCGCCTTTTTATTGAACTAATGCTGGAAGGCGATGCAGAAGGCAGGGGTTTCCAATACCCAATTCCCACATACAATATTACAAGGGATTTTGACTGGGAAAGTGAAAATACCCGCCTCCTCTTTGAAATGTGTTCACGTTATGGAACTCCGTATTTTCAGAATTTTATTAATTCAGATCTGGATCCCGGGGATGTTCGTTCCATGTGCTGCCGTTTACAGCTCGATAAAAGGGAGCTAAGAAAAAGGGGCGGCGGCCTTTTCGGCTCCGATGAACTGACAGGCTCCCTTGGTGTTGTAACAATCAATCTTCCAAGGATTGGTTATCTTTCACTGGACGAAAACGACTTTTTCCGCCGCCTCGAAAGATTAATGAATCTTGCAAAGGAAAGTTTAAGAATTAAACGCAAGATGGTATCCAGGCTTTTGGATGGCGGCTTATTCCCCTATACACGCAGGTATTTAACAACATTGGACAATCATTTTAACACAATAGGCCTTGTCGGAATGAATGAATGTCTTCAGAATTTCCTCGGCAAAGACATTACAATTGCAACAGAGAGGGGACGCAATTTTGCATTAAACGTACTTCATTTTATGCGTAACAAGCTTGCCGACTTTCAGGAAGAAACAGGAGAACTCTTTAATCTGGAAGCTACCCCTGCAGAATCAACATCCTATAGACTTGCAAAACATGATAAATTAAGATACCCAAAAATTATTTGTTCGGGAGATAAAGAACCCTACTATACAAATTCCACCCAGCTTCCTGTTATGGAAACCGAAGATATTTTTGATGCTCTGGACTTACAGGAAGAATTACAGGCAGCCTATACCGGAGGAACAGTTTTCCATGCCTTCTTGGGAGAAGCCATAGAAGACTGGAAGGTATGCAGGAATCTTGTAAGGACAATAGCAGAACAGTATAGAATCCCCTACTTCACTATTTCGCCTACCTTTTCTGTATGTCCTGTACATGGATATTTAAACGGGGAACATTTTTATTGTCCCAAATGCAAAACGGAAAAGGAAAAAGAACTTGGTTTAAAAATAAAAGAGCTCGAAGAAGAAAAACAGGAAGCAGAAAAAGAATTTTTAATAAATAAATAATTTTTTTTAATTAATATCGTGAGGAGATATTTAATGAGGAACCTTGAGGCAATTGAAAATGATTTGACCGCGGCTAGGGAGGCCCTTTTATCTGTTGAAGGGATGCCGGCGGAAGTTTACAGTCGTATCGTTGGTTATTACCGTTCGGTGCGTAACTGGAACAGGGGGAAGAGGGAAGAGTATGGTGAGCGGAGGCTTTATTCAGTCAACAGTAAACCAAAGTATCGTAATACGAATGAATTGGTTCAAAGTGTGTGCCCCGCCGCCTCTCCGTCTTCCTCTGTACAGGAGTTAAACCTCCTGCTCTTTGTAAGAGCTTCCTGTCCCGGATGCCCTCCTGCAAAAACAGCGGCAGCAAAACTCGGCTTTCCGGTAAATCTTGTAAACGCAGATACCGAGGAAGGCTTTGAAGAGGCCAGGAAGTGGAACGTGCTTTCCACACCTATGGCAATCCTTCTATCTCCTGATGGCAACGAGCTTGGGAGAGCAAAGGATGCAGAAGGAATCGGCAGACTTCCGGTTCATGTATAGGGTTTTTTCTTTTTGCCTCCCGGAATATTTTTAAGGAAAACCAGTTTAACCGATTATCCTGAAAAAATATCATCTGTTCTGTTTTTTTCTGAATGTAATCTTCGCTGCCCCTGGTGTCATAATTCGGGAATTTTCAGGGAAGATTCAGAATCACAGAATTATGAAAAGTCCCTTGCTTTTGAAGAATGTCTTATGCATCTTGTCAAGCGCAAGAACATACTCGATGGTGTAGTTTTAAGCGGAGGCGAACCATGCCTTACCGGTATGCTGCCACAATATATTAAAGAAATAAAAAAACTAAACCTTAAAGTTAAACTGGATACAAACGGAATGTTTCCGGAAATACTTATTGAACTGTTTAAAAGCGAAGAAACAAGGCCGGATTATATTGCACTGGACCTAAAAATCTCTCCATCCCGTTATAGGGAACTGCTTCCTCCCCTGCTCTCTCAACTGCCGGTGAATTTTTATCCGGAAAATGTATTAACTCAAAGTGCATTATTAATAAGGGAATCCGACATAGCTCATGAATACCGCAGTCTTATTTTGCCCGGCAATTATTTTACAGAAGATGACATTGAAGAACTCTCTACATTAACCGATGATTCTCCCTGGTATTTCAGAACCTTTAGGGGAGGTAATTGTCTTGATCCTGCGTGGAACGATATGGAACTTTCCCATGATGAATATTTTCATAAAGTGGAAGCATTTTCAGTTATTGTCAATAAATTGGGAAAAACTGCTTATTTCCCGGGGAGCATTTAATGATGAATTTCAGAGGTTTGGAATTTCACGGTAAATCATTCTGGTATTATGACAAGGTAGAATATGCCTTCGATTTGATCAGGGATTATGATTTGAATACCTTCATACTTCATGATTCTGATTTTATGACAGACTTTATCTATCCTTCCGGAATACTTGATCCCTATTCTCCCTGGGATGGTGCACCTGTAAGAAGGGGGGAAAATGCATTACAAAACAATATTTATTATTTCCGCGATCTCCTTAAACGTGCTGAACGAAAAGGTATTGATGTATGGATAAATATAAAAGAACTTACCTTTCCCGATGAGGTTCTTGGAATATGTCCCGACCTTATAAAGGATGGAATTTATTGTCCAACTCATCCCTTCTGGGCTGAACTGCTTAGGGCAAAATACAAAGACATTGTTAACTGGTATCCGCAGTTAAAGGGTGTAATTGTAAGTGCAGGTTCACCTGAGGGAAAAACATCCCTATCGCAGAGAAAATGTAAATGTGAGCGATGCCTTGCAACCAATATAAGCGACTGGTATTTAACAATTCTAAAACCAATTTACGAAGAGCTGAGTCTGGGCGGAATGAAACTTGCAGTAAGGGAATTCTCCTATACCCAGGAGCATCAGGATGCAATAACAGCCGCCATAGAAAAAATGCCCTCCGATGTAATTTACTGCATAAAAATAACAGCTCACGATTTTTACCCAACCTTTCCGGACAATACCCTTTTGGAAAAACAATTGGAAAGACCTAAATGGATAGAGTATGATACCATGGGACAGTATTATGGATGGGGAATCATCCCCTGCCCCATGTTCGAAGACATTGAAAAACGCTTTACAGGATCATTAAAAAACAATGTCGATGGTGCCGTTTTAAGGGTGGAATGGGAAAGAATTAACAACTGGAATTCCATTTACAGCCCAAACAGGATTAACCTATACCTTGCCGCAATGGGTGCATCAGGAAAAAAAATAAAATCAAAAGATGCGGTTAAAAATTGGCTGGAAGAGGAAAAAATAATTTATTCTGTATATGATCTCGATTTGCTCCATGAATATTTTCTTGATTGCTGGAAAATATTAAAAGGAGCCCTTTATATCAATGACTTTGTCTTTGCCGATTCCAGCATGGTTCCCATGTCCATAGAACGTGCATGGTGGAGCATGGCAGACAAGCATAGTTTGGCAGAATGGTTCCCCAATAGAAAATCCGATCTGGAGCTCGATGAATCTAAGGCTGTTTTATATATTAAAGAGAAAGAAAGTGCATTGGAATTAATAAGAGAATGGAAATCCCGCATTAACACCTTAATGGGTAAAAGCGGTATTATGGATTTTCTGCACAATACAGTACACATAACAGAGCTCTATGTCAGTCTTCATTATCATTACGGAAAAACAGCAATCCTTTCCGGTTTGGTTGAGCAATACTCAAAAAAGAAGAAAGAACTTTCCAAAAATATTTTACAAGAATTTAAAGAGGCTATACAGGATCTTGAAGATTTTGCAAAAATGACAGAACAATGGCTGCTATCTTCGGATCTGCCTCATCAGTATTACCTTCTGTTTAATCCTGAACGATGCAGCTTCTGGGTAAAAGGTGCCAGGGAAAGATACTTAAATTCCCCCCAATAGGCAGATATTTCCTTCCACAGTACGGGAATACTGGTTAGCCTCATAGAAAGGATGGGCATATCTTTTTAACGCACGTTCGGAATCCTTTGCATTGGTATCATGCCAAATTCTAACCTTTCCGTCTGAATGATATGACATTATCTGCTCACCGCCAAGATCCATTATTTTGGAAGCCATGGCTACCCTGCCCCCAATTTCTCTAATAATATTTCCCTTTCTGTCAAGCAATTCCGTTTTGCCTTCGGCAACCCTTCTTAGAATTTCATGCAGGCCGTCTCCGTCTACATCAATTGGTGCAGAATCAAAAAGACTGAACTGCATTTTTAATTCCCTGCCTGTTAATGCATCAAAGGCATGCTCAAAAATCCCGGTATAATAGCGCCCGACAGAATCTTTCATCTGTCCCTTTATTCCTCCGGCAATGGATACAAGCTCTCCGTTTTCGCCAATTCTTCCCGTCCATCCCTTGTGAATATGACCGGATTCAAGGGCTGTCCAGATCGCTTTTCCATGTGAATCATACATCCCCACCCTCGGACTCTGGTTTTCATGTGTTTCCCTGTTTATATAGACCATCCATTCATTTGTAATTTCATTCCAGACAGGCTGACATTGATCTGAATGACCCCTCCATGTTTCCTTTTCTATGCAGAAAATCTCTCTCCCGTCTTCAAAGGAAATGCTTCTTTCCCCCCATTGAAGCTCATCCACCCCATCCATATTAATATCCACAACAGGGTAGGAATGGCTGCCTCTTGCTCCGCTCTCTTCGGCAAGAATTACCTTTTCCCAGATAATTTTCATATCGGAATCCCATGCCTGAAAATACATATCTTCATATGTTCCCTGTATGGTTAACAAAACAGGCCGTCCATTTACATAGCCAGCCGTCATGTGATTCCTGAATGTTACACTTAAACTCTTCCGCCCTCCCTGTTTATTCGGCCATGGCCATTGGCCTGTAATTTCTCCGCTATTAATGTCTATCCTCTGCAAAACAAAGGCAGCAAGCCTGAAAGGATGCTCCCTGTCTGTAGTTGTAACAAAATAAAGTTCATCTATTCCGTCCTCATTCATGTCCATGGTTCTATATGTATACCAGGGAGGGCCGGGCATAACATCGGTTTCCCTCTGCCATAAAACATTGCCCTTATCGTCAAAGACAATTACCTTTAGGGAATCTGTCGGGATGACAAACATTTCGTATGATGCATCCACATCATAACAGGCAGAATAAAAGGCAACGAATCCTTTTCTGCCATTTCCCAGCTTTGCAGGCATTACCTTAAATTGTTCAAGCTGCTGACCCAAATCCAGTTCAAGACAGATATCCATGTTAATCTTCATTTTACATCTCCTGATTATTTTGATAGAATAATTTGTTTAAATCTTGCAGGAAGAAGGGAATTAAACGAAACAGGCTGTAAAGCTCCCGGCAGCCTTATCCTTAGTTTTTTGGAATGTAGCATGAGGCCGGCATTCGGAAAAAATTTGTCCAGGCCTCCGTAAAGCGGATCGCCTACAATGGGAATTCCAAGATACTTCATATGTACCCTAAGCTGATGGGTTCTTCCTGTTTTTGGTCTTAATAAAATAAGGGAATAATTCCCATAACGTTTAATCAGTTTATAATGTGTTATGCTTCTTTTACCTTTGGCATTAACGGAAAATATTTTCCTGTTTAAATCAGATCGCCTTATATAATTATCAATTGTTCCTTTTTTATTCACCGGACAGCCATGAACAATCGCGGCATAGGTTTTTTTTACCTTTCTGGATTTAAACTGTTCAGATAAAAAGGCATGTGCTTCATCATCCCAGGCAGCTATAATCAAACCTGAAGTATCCTTGTCCAGACGATGAACTATGCCGGGTCTTATACCCCTGTTTGCAAAACATTCAATATCTCTCTCGGTTAAATTGTTGCTCTTTAATTTTCTGTATAATAGGGCATTAGCCAGGGTTCCCTGCCAATTCCCGGCTCCGGGATGAACAACCATGCCCTGTTCCTTATTTATTACAATAACACGCTCATCTTCATAAATAACTTTTAACGGAATGTTTTGCGGAATTAGCTTTATTTCATCGGCATTGGTCCAGGAAATTAACAAGTCCTCTCCGCCTTTTAATAATCTGGAGAGTTTAACATTTTTCCCGTTTATTTTTGCTGTAAGATTCCGGGCCTTTATCTGTGAACGTGAAAGAAGTTTCAGATTTTCTGATACATAACGATCAAGCCTTAGACCGGGAAAAACAGATTCATCTACAAGGCAGGAAAAAGAAGAAGTCTCCGGTTTATTTGCCTGCATCATTCTTCATCAAGAGGTCTTGTAATTATAATGGGCGCAGCTTCAGGATACATTTCCGCCTGTTCCCTTATTCTTGCCCTTCTATTCCTCTCAATTAAAAAATCTGCAAAGGCAATTAATATGGAGGTTCCTGCCGCAATGCCAACAACCATGAGTTTTTCACTATTGCTTCTTTCTACGGCACCTGCCGATGTAAATGGCCAGGGAGCATATCTTGAATCCCAGTTATTAGTGGACATCCGGAAAATATCATAACCAAAGCTTGTAAAAAAATATGTAAAGGGAAAGGAGCCAAAGGCGACAATGGAACCCCTTCTAAGATCCCTTGTCCACTGGGGATATCTTGAAAGATCAAAATGAATGGATTCCTGTGCAAACAGACCATGAACGAGGAGGAGCAAAAGGATTAGGGATACTATTTTTTTCATTAATTGGCTCCAAAAATGGAAGAGCCTATTCTTATCATGGTAGATCCTTCTTCAATGGCAATTTCGAAATCACCGCTCATCCCCATCGAAAGACATGGCCAGGATTTTGGAAATCTCTTTTCCAGTTCCATGGCAGACATATACAGTTTCCTGAACGCTCCACGAATGAGTTTTTCATCACGGGTAAAGGGAGCCATTGTCATAAGACCGGCTGCTTTAAGTCCCGGATATGAAAAAACCTTATCTGCAGCTCTGAATAAGTCTTCCTGTGTTTTATAACCGCTCTTGCTGCTTTCAGCCGTATGATATTCCAGTAATACCATTAAAGGATTTTCTCTTTGGGAAGTCAAGAGACCCAATTCATCTATAAGGGAATCTCTGTCCAGGGATTGTATACAATCAAACAAGGCAATCGCTTTTCTTGCCTTGTTCCGCTGAAGACTGCCGATAAAGTGAAGTTTTACCCTTCCCTGTTCATGATAATCCCAAAAAGCAGGAAAGTTTTCTGTAGAAAATTTATCCGCTGCCTCCTGAATCCTATTCTCTCCAAAAAGAGTAATGCCCGAAGAGATTGCATCTTCTATAACCTCCCTTGGATGGAATTTCGAAACCGCAAGTAATTCTATATCTTCTCTTTTTCTGCCGCTCCTTTCGCATGAAGATATTATCCTTTCTTCAAGATAATGAAGCTTTTCTTTTATTGTATTATGATCCAATTTATTAAGCGCCAAGAATTTCCTCCGTTATGACGGACAAGCCAATAAATTCCTCAATTCCAAGAGTTTCCGGCCTTCTGTCAGGTGAAATCCCGGCACTTCTAAGAATATCTTCAGCACTGCAAATGGAAGGTTTGCCTGATTTATCCTTTCCGGTTATATATGCAGATAGGGAATTTTTAATATTTTTCCTTCTTGCAGAAAATAAATTTCTTACCATGGGATAAAATATTTCCGGTAATATATTTATATTATCCTTTAAATCAAGGCGAACAATTCGGGAATCTATTTTGGGAACAGGGTAAAATGAAGCTCCCTTAATTACATTTAACAATTTAACATTGTAAACAGAGGAACATAAAACAGAGAATGATGAATAATTTTTTGTTCCGTTTTTTGCAGCCATTCTTTCAGCAACTTCTTTTTGAACGGTAACAACCATTCTTTTAAAATATCTTTTTTTTTCGATAAAATCTCCCAGCAGGGAAGCTGCAATATTATAGGGAAGGTTTCCAAGTAAATGAAGGTTTCCGCTTTCTTTATTTGCTTCCATTGGCCATGTCTTAAATACATCACCTTCTACAAGGGTAAAATTCTCATTGGAATAAAATAATTCATGCAATACATTAATAAATCCCGGATCAATTTCAAAAACCTTTAGCTTAACGCCCCTTTCAAGAATGTCAACAGTCATTGCACCAAGACCTGCACCAATTTCCCAGACATTTTCTTCCCCATGTAGCTCGAGTGTATCCAGAATCTGCTTTCTTGCATTAGGGTTAATCAGAAAATTCTGGCCAAATTTCTTTCTCATGCCAAGGCCGCGGCTTTCAAGAAATGCCCTCAATTCTGAGGGTGAATTATAATTAATAGAAAGACTCAAGCCTCTTTCTCCTTTCTTCATCCCATACAGTCAAGAAAGAAATCAGAATGAAAAAAACAATGGTAAAAATCAATACTGGAAGAGCATTTGAAACATTAATACCGGGAACCAGTCCCAAAATGGAAATAAAGAATTCTATCAGCCTGTATATTCCTTCCAGAATTACATCTAACAACTCCCATAAGGGAAAGGGTAAAGACACAACAAGCAGGGAAAAAATGGAAAACAACATAAAAAGAGAAGTCAAGGGTGCCAGGAATAAACAGGAAATTACCCCGATGGGTCTTAAAGAATCAAAATAATACGCAACAATGGGAGCTGTCATAATAAAGGCACCAAGTGAAACAGATATGGAGCCTGATAAAATTACCGGAAGACGTCCCTTTAAAAGTCTGTGAATAATATTGCCTAAACTTATCATTCCAAAGAAAGCCAAATAAGAAAGGATAAAGGATAAGGATTCTCCGCTATTGCTTTGAAAGAGGAGCTGCAAGATAAATGCTATCGATAAAACGGAAAATATATTAATTTTTAAGGAAGTCCAGATAGCAAATACACCTAACAAATACATGAGGGCTGCCCTTACCAAAGAAGGCTGGGAGCCGGCTATAAAAACATAAATAATAATAAAGGCAGCGCCGATTAACGAAGAGATTTTTAATCCAAAGGGCTTTTTAAAAAGAAATGCAAGCAACCCGGAAATTATTGCAAGGTGCATTCCCGAAAGGGCAAGAATATGGCTTGCACCGGAATTCCTGAATCCTGCAGATAAGGTAACATCCAGATCGTCCCTTACGCCCAATAAAAGAGCGGAGGCAAGAGCAGCCCAGACAGGAGGATAATTCCCCTGCCTGTTCCGGAAACTCCCGATTATTCCACTTCTAAGGCCAGTTCTGAATGATTCAAGAGGCGAAGCTGCACTTAATATATGTACGGAAGAAGAATTAAAAACATAGCCGTTTATCCCCGAATTATGACTTGCCGGACTCAACCTTCCTTCAAGGTAAAGTCCTGCTCCCCTTCCAAAATGCATTAGATCTTCAATACTGTCATTGGGAAAAAAAACACTCAGCCTTCCGCTCGCTGTTGCCCTGCTTCCGTCACCGCTTCCGCATTCAACAAGTTCCAGAATGCCAAGTCCCGAACCGCCATGCAGGGTTCTGGGATCTTCAACAAGAATACCCGAAACTGAAACAATTCTATCGGGCAAAAGTCCGAATTCCACAGAAGAGCTCATCATCCCCCTTGCAGCGATGCCAAGGCAGAAACCCACAGCAACAGAGAGGCATGTTATGCCCAATTTCTTTATCATGGCAGAAACATTTTCCGCATTATTCTGCATCAGTCTTAAGACCCTTAAAAGGCTTATATTGCCAATTATGAACAGCAGAATTATCCAGGAAAAAATATATTGATATGCATAGTATGAAAGAAGCATTCCTAGGGCTGCAGCTATTGGAGGATGAGGATGGCTAAAAAATTTCCTTATAAATATATTCAGGATTGATGCCAAGGAAATAAAACCCTTAGTTAAAGGATATGCCCATGTTTACATCTCCCTTTGCCATTGCCCCAATTCCCCTGTCAGCATACATTGCCTCGGCTTCTTCGCTGATCAGTTTAAAGGGAAGATCATCGTCATCATCTGCCGTTGTACCAAAGACTTCGGCGAGTATCTTGTTTCTGGTTTCTATGGGCAATGTGTCCGCTTCGACACGCAGAAGGGATCTGTTTATATCTTCCTTGTATGCTACAGAGCGGACAGTGCCGCTCATAATAATCGGATTACTATTCAATTCAAACTGAACCTTAATTCTGAGATCCGATTCCCCAAGTCCGCCAACCGTTATGGCACAGCCGGAATCCGATATATCTTCCATATAGCAGTTAAGACCCGGTTCGGTTTCGGGAACAAAGGCCTTGGCATCATCTTCCAGCAGGTATAAATATGCAGGCTTGTTAACCTTAATCCTGATGGACTTCCTCTTCTGTGTTCTAAAGAGTGAATCCGAATGTATAACCTTTAGGGAAGCCAGCCCCTTTGCAAAAAGTTCATCTATAACTTCGGTATCAAAAACATAACCTGCGTCCTCTTCACGCCAGAAGTATAGCGAAATTTTCTTTCCCACCCATGAAGAAGAGCCATTGGCTCTATTGGAAATTGGCAGGGAAATAATCAGGTTCTCGTTATCGTTTTTAACAACCTGGGATCGGTAAACACCCGAACCTTCAACCAATACCCTTAAATTCTGCCCTTCGCTGATTTGCCTTGAATGATAAATATCGGATCGGCCTGTGGGCTTATCCATCTCTATTCTTTGTCTGAAATCAAAAAGTTTGGAAAGCAGATTCTGATTTTCTTCATAATAAATTGCATCCTGATCATCCATATCACCAAGGTTGGTAGAGCGTACAAGACTCTTTATGCAAAATTCCAGTCTTTCAAGGGAATAAAAAATCGCTGAGGGTTCTTCCAATTTTTCCTGAACAGCAACGCGCCTGAGTAATTCCATTTCCCTGACGCTGAATCCCGAATCCTTTCCTCTGGAGTAAAAAAGGTTCCAGGCGGTTCTCTCCTTATTGGTTTTTATATAATGCATAAACAATACCCCCAAAAGCACTGCAAAAAAGACAAAAGCAGTCAGAAACATTCTTTATTTCCCCTCACCTATATAATATAATATACTATAGTAAAGAAATAGTCAAAAGGACCTTTGAAACATTAGATGGAAATACTGATAATTTACCTGCTTATATTTTTTTCAGGTCAGGGAACTGCTTTTTTTCCCTTTTTCCGCGCCGAAGACGGAACTTTTTCGTTAATTGCAGAGACTTACCGGCTTATTTTCTTTATTTTACCTTCATTGGCTCTAATTTGGTTTTTATTGTCCGATAGAAACGGCTTATCCCGGTTTTGGGAAGAAAGACCCAAAAAAAATGATATACCTGTCTTTTTAATCTCTCTTGCGGCATTGGTTTTAAATGCCTACATAATTTCTTTATTGATGGAATTTTCTGTTAATCTTGCAAATATACCTGCTCCCCCTCCCATCCAGAGTCCCCAAAACCTGCCTTCCTGGATCATTGTTTTTCTAAGCTGCATGGGCATTGGTTATCTTGAAGAAAGCTTTTTCAGATACTATTTATTGAATAAACTGGAAAAACAGGTTCCCGGAAAAGCAAAAAGGGTTTTTTGCACAATTATTTTATTTTCCATCTGTCACCTATATGCCGGACCCTGGAGTGTATTAAATGCGGCTATTGCAGGTTTAATTCTCGCTATTATATTCCTGCGTTATAGGAGCATTCATGGCCTTGCAATTGCTCATGGAGCATATAACTTTTTGGTTTATATAATGAATGCTTGAAATAAAACATCCAAAAATTAAGCACTTAAAAAACCTCTTCCAGCACATAGAAAACACTTTTATCTGTACCAAAAATTATACGTTTTCCTGCAATCACAGGTGCGGACAGCAGGCTGCCATCGGTATCCATGGACCAGAGAAGAGAACCATCCCTTACATCGAGGCAGACAAGTGCCGCACTCAGTTCTCCATAATCCAAAAGACCAAAATATATCCTGTTACCTGCAATAGTGGCGGATGAAGAAACGGGTCTGTCAAAGGCTCTTTCCCACCTCAGGTTTCCGGTTTCCCCCTCGAATGCCCTGACCATTACATCTCCGCCAGTATATATCACAAGGTCATTCCAGACAGAGGGTGCCAGCCAGTCAAGCATGTCAAGGTTTCTAAGGAATAAGAGGTATTCCTGATAATCATCCCAGCCTCTTAACGGGAATATTCCTCTTTCATGACGTTCCCAAACGATCATTCCTGTCGCCTTATCCAGAGCATAAAAACCATAAGTCATCCCCCACCGAATATCGGAAGTAGACATAAAGACAAGATCACCCTTGACTGCCGGAAAGGAATACCAGATTGCATCCATTTCATGACGGGGAAGGAACCACAGGAATTCCCTGTTATTAATATCGTAGGGACCCACCTGTGCGACCGTTGGTCCAGTAGCAAAATACATTACATTATCCGAAAGCAAAAAGGTAAAATTATACCAGCCGGGATTGAAAATCTCATGCTCCAAATTCCCGTCGGGAGACAGAAAATAAATTGCATCTGCATCCCCGACAAATATTATATAATCCCCATATCTTTCTACCTGCGAATTAATCTGACTCCATGTCCGGAAAGACCAGACTTCCCTGCCGTCCTCTCTGGACAGGGCGTAGAGTTTCCCGTCCTGAGAGCCAAAATATATTTTTTCATCATCCCCATAGGGAATGGAATTAATGGGCCCTCCCGCCCTGAAAACCCATCTCATATAACCAGTTTCCACATCTAGCGCATAGAAATTGCCGTCATCCGAACCAAAGTAAATTGTATCTCCAATAACAATGGGCGGATTAAAAGCATTTATTCTCTCTTCGCTATCCTGTAATTGAATCTGCCACCTTATACCCAGCGGAGGAGAGATTCTTGCAGGACTTAAACCAAGCCCCCCCTGCCCCCTAAACTGCACCCAGTCAGTACCGGGTGAGCAGGAGATAAGGAGAATTGATATAAGTAATCCCCAATAAATCTTCATAAATATGCCAGACCTCTTAAACTGAAAATCCTTTTAATAAAACCCAATAGCCCTTTTCTTTTATGCATGGCGAGGATATTTTCATATTCTTTTTTAAGAGCAACAAAACGACTTTCCGCTTCTGCTTTATCATTAAAGCTTCTCCAGCGAAGCTCGGTGTAAATTCTAGCGAAGACTGCAAAAGAGTCCGAACCTGCCTCAAGGCCGGCATTCACATTACTGCCATCAACAGCATCAGCGGTATCATCCCCAGGAAACAGAGCGGCATATTCCGGCGCTGTTTTGGACACAGGCTTTATCGGCTTACCCTCCGATGCAAGTTTCGCAAGAAGCAACAGGTATAAATACCTGGCTCCTTCCTGACCTCCCTTTTTTTGACCCTGGTAAAGATAAAGTTCCCTGCCGTATTTCATGGAGTAAGCGGCTATGAGCAGCAGCATAATAATGGTTATCAATGTCCTTAAAACTGCCTCCCATGGAAAGGCTCTTATTCCGGAAAAGACCCTGTTTTCATCCAGTCTTGGTATCACAACATCACGCAGGTTCCCGTCACCCAATCCAATTGGAGGAATGGCAAAAGCGGTTGCTTCAAAATCCAGCCAGCCATAACCGGGAACATAGAACTGCGGCCATGCATGACCGTGAGCATCTGTTACAAGGTAAAGATCATCAAAGGGAAATTCCTGTAAAAAAGGAATACTGTTTCTTAAGGCCATTAATCCCCTTAAATGAGCCGTGGTTTGCAAACCTTCCGATGCCAGAAAACCGGTTACAACCCTGGAAGGAATTCCTGCCATGCGGCCAAGAAGGGCAGCGGTATGAGAAAATTCAACACAGTCACCTTCCCTTGTATTTGTAATAAAATTTAGTAAATCCGAAATGGCAGCTGTATTATTAAAATTTATATGATACTGAAAATCCGAAAATCCAAGCAGAATGGCTGCGATTTTTTCCATGCTCTCATTTACATTATTCCCCATGATCCTGCTGCGGTTTTCTTCCCAGTCCTCCATGATTTTATCAAGATGCTCCTGAAAAACATTCAAATCTCCCTGCTCCAAAGGAAGCTCCAGATAGGGTGAAAGTTCTGCCCTTTCTCTTGCGCTTAACGGTCTTCCGGGGATGTATAAAAGATCCATGGGGTCTCCATAATGAACACCGGAAACCATGCTGTGAATAAAGCGGAAGGGGCCGCCAAGCTCGTATTGAATTGTAGGATCAATTGACAAAGGTCTATAAGGCATATATTTAAAGGACAGGGTGGACAGTACTGCAATTTCCTGTTCATATCTACCCATATCCGAATATGTTTCGCTATTGTTCCATGTAACAAAGAACCTTTGGGATGAAAGACGGTTAAATGTTTCATTGGGACTAACAATAAAGCCATGAACAGGATCAAGAAGTCCCCTTATTGAATTCCCCATATAGACAGGTTCATATTTGGATGCAACCACCATAACCGCATATTGCTGGTTTTGATCCGTTCCCCTTGAAGATCTCCCGTCCCCCGGCCAGTCATATTCGGAAAGGCTTCTTAGGGAGGGAGTCCTTCCTTCATTATCTCCAGGAACTGTTCTTCTGCCCTGTCTCCTTCCTCCGCTGTTTTCATCAATACCCCAATCATTGTCCGATTCCCCTGCCCTTCTATCCATCCTGTCTTCCAGGAAATTCTCTATAATAATATTTCTGACAAAATCCGCAGGTACAAAAAAGATAATTGCAGAAAGAAGTATAATTGCGCCTGTGAGTGTCAATAAAAATTCCTTTTTAATTCCCATCGTACTTTTTGGATAAAGGCATAAATAAATTACGGCACTGTGAAGAAGAAATACGATGATCGTCCATGACATTATGAACTGTGTTAGCGCATAACTTTCCCCTGCCGCATCTTCTCCTGAGCGTGAAAAAACCAGAAGACGAAAACATATCCAGCCCAAAATAAAGGGTTCAGTGACAGAGAAAAAAGCCCATCTTGGATGATAAAAAAGAAGCCAGGTTAATACAAAGGCCAGAATGCCCAATCCAATAATTCCAAGGTTATCTAAAGAAAAAAATACTCTTGGAGAAAAACCGGCTGCAATAAAGGAAAAGCCAAAAAGGACAACAAGTGCAAGGATTAACTTGTTTTTAAATTTCCCCTCCGGTGAAGGAAGGAAGGCAATCAGGGACTGAACCGGTATAATAAAAAAGAAAAGGATTAAGGCACTTCGGTCATATGTAACAACAATGCCCGGATGTAAAAAAACAAGTCCGCTCACACTTAAATAAAATAAGAGACGCAATGAAAATAGTATTGTCTTTTTTATCCCGCTATTTACGGAATTATTATTCTGACCTTCCTTCATTGCATTATTCTATATGAATAAAGGCTATCATACTACAGGGCATCGACTTAACAAAAAAAATCAATAAAATGAAATCGATTTAACCAAAAAAAAGGGCTGCCTACTTCAGCAGCCCCTTTTATCAACTAGTACTCACCTGGTACTCGCCGCAATTTAACGGCTTCCAAGCAACCTGTTAATTAAATTCATCACTTCCTGTCCGGCCTGTGTTGTAGTAATTCTGCCGAACGCTACGTTTTGTGCAATAAGATGAAGGTTATTGTTGAACTCTGTATCGTTAGGCATATTCGGGTTGGCAGGAGATGTATGATTTCCGGCAACATTAAGGTAATTGGATACAATTTGTCCGATAGGATCACTTGATGCAGCCGCCCTTGTCGCAGGTGTACTGGGAACTCCCGGATCCGGACCTGTAAATGCCCAGGCTCTTGGATCTGTCACCCTGAAGTTAAGGAATCTTGCGGCTGCTTCGCCATTTCTGGAGGCGCGGCTGATTCCCATCATCTGGCTTGCCTGGCTCCATAAACCATTACTAACTGCGGCATTGGGGAACTCAATTAAACCAAGCTCGTCGGTTGTAGCATTCTGATAATTAATAAGCTGGTTTGACCATGCGGCTGTGATGATTGTCCTGCCTGCAACCAATGCAGCCTGGGACTCATTCTGCTCCGAATAGGTGGCAGACACATCAGCCGGAGGAATTAATCCTGCATTTCTCCAGCCTGCCCAAAGATCAAAGTATCTTGTTACAATATCGGCTGTCAAATGGGTTCTGTTTCCATCATAAACCGGTGTACCATTGTCCCCTGCCCAGTAACCGAAGAAGAATGAGCCGCCCAATGTGGCACTATAATCGGTCAATACCCAGGTATTTGCAGGAAGAAGGGGTTGTACCCTTCTCATCCAGGCTTCGAATTCCGCCCATGTCATTGATACATTCGGCAGCGGTGCACCGATTCTTTCAAGTGCGGATTTATTGTAAATAAGGGCAGGCATATTCATGCCAAGGGGAAGAGCATAAAGAACACCGTCACGGGTTCCAAGCTGAATGGCAGCAGCATCGAGGTTGGAAACATCAATAATTCCCCTTCTAACAAAATCGTCCAGAGGCATGAGGTAATTATTCAAATCAGGTGAACTTATCCCATTGTCGTCAATTCCCAGATTGGAAAAATAACCTCCAAGCTGTACGATGTCGGCAGCATTGCCGCCGGCTAGCTGGGTAAGGAATTTCTGGAAATGCTCGGTTGTTCCCGGTGCAGGCTCACCTGCTACTACAATTCCGGTTTCCTCGGTAAAAATATCGATTCCCAATTGTGTCATCCGGATACGGTTCTCACCTCCCCAATAAGACCAGCGTACAACCGAAGTCCCCTGTGGTCCCGGTCTTCCGCCTCCAAAAACAACAGTACTTGTAATTAACAGTACTGTAAAAAGCAGAAATGCTTTTTTCATTTTTTCCTCCAAAATTAATCCGATAAACTTATTTCGGGGTAAACTACCCCTTAATACCCGTGGTTGCAATTCCCTGAACAAAGTATTTTTGTAAAGAGAAAAATAAAACAAAACATGGAAGCAATGACACTACAGACATGGCAAACATCGGCCCCCAGGAAGATATGCCACTGGAATCAAGAAAGAGCCTTAATCCCATCGGAACCGTATACATGGACGGGGAATTCAGAAATATCATCTGGCTTAAAAAATCGTCCCATGTCCAAAGGAAGGTAAATAGCATGGTGGTAATGATTGCAGGCATCGTTAGGGGAAAGATGATTTTTGTATAGATGCCGAGCTTACTGCATCCGTCAATTCTTGCAGATTCATCCATATCAGTTGGAAGGGTGCGGATGAACTGGACAATCAGGAAGATAAAGAATGCATCCCCTCCGAAAAATTTCGGAATTATAAAGGGATTAAAGGTATCTATCCAGTTAAGCATATTGAATATCAGATAACGCGGTATCATCGTAACATGGCCGGGAAGCATTAATGTAATCATCATTATTGCAAACCAGACCTTCCTGCCAATAAATTTTAGCCTTGCAAATGCATAAGCTGTAATGGAAGCAAAGAGGGAATTTATTATCATGCACAATACACAGATATAAAGTGAGTTGATAAAAAAGGTGCTGAAATGAACAATGCCTATTCCTTCCCATCCCTTAACATAATTATCCCAGGTCCATGTCTTCGGCAATAAACTTGGATCGCTGAAAATAACATTGCCCTCTTTAAAGGATGCCATAATTAGCCAGAGGATCGGGTATATCATTGCGAAACCCAAAACAACAATTACAAGATGGGCAATTCCGGATTTAAAAATGTCGTTATAGAATTTTTTGCTTTTTATCATTCGCCGCTCCCATAACTGACAAGATTGCCGGAAGTTTTAAAAATCAAAAAAGTAAGAATGCCAATTATAAACAGGAGCACCCATGCCATTGCCGCCGCATATCCCATGTGCAGATAACCGAATCCCCTTATATAAAGGTAGAGGCTGTAGAACATTGTTGAATCTATGGGGCCGCCCGTACCGCCCGAAACTATGAAGGCTTGGGTAAAGGACTGGAAGGCACTTATCATCTGCATGACAAGGTTAAAGAAAATAATCGGTGAAAGACATGGCAAGGTAATGGAGAAAAATTTTCTGAACTTCCCTGCACCGTCAACACTGGCAGCTTCGTAATACTCCGCAGGGATCTGTTTAAGCCCTGCAAGGAAAATTATCATGGGAGAGCCGAACTGCCAGACGGAAAGAAGGACAAGGGTGTACAATGCATATTCGGGAGTGGATATCCAGGAAGGAGGATTTAGCTGGTTATTGCTTATCATCCTTAAAATCTGATTTATCACCCCGTCCCCTGCAAAGAGCTGCCTCCAAAGAACCGAGATTGCAACCGAACCGCCAAGCAGGGTTGGAATATAGTAAATCGTTCTATAAACAGGAATGAATTTTATTTTCTGATTCATCAACATTGCAACAGCAAGGGCAAAGATGAGTTTCAGGGGAACCGATAAAAACACAAAACGGAAGGTAACAAAGAGGGAATTCAGGAATCTTTCATCCCTTGGAAATTCGGAGTTCCCGATAAACATGATAAAATAGTTCCGCATTCCCACCCATCTGGCCGGCATAATGATATTGAACTCGGTAAATGAAAGGTAGAGTGAATGGATCATCGGGTAGATTGTTAAAAGGAAGAAACCTAAAAGCCATGGAAGGAGAAAGAGGTAGGAAGTTACATTGTCCTGTAATTGGCTGCTAAAAGAACGTTTTCTGGATTTCATTATTCCCTCCGGAAACCTGTTAAATTGTATCAAAGGAAAAAAGAGGATGTCAAGAAAGAATTAAAACTTTACAGCACTATTTTTCGATGATATCATTAATTAATGAAAACAATGGCAAGAAAAACCACCGAAAGACAGTTATTTTGGGGCTTCGACTGGCAATTCTCACATGGAGATCGCAGTCTGGAGCAGGCACTTTCATCCTCGAAGGATTGGAGGAGCGTCAATCTTCCCCACGACTGGAGCAGGGACTTCCCCTATACCGACGATGTAAAGGATCAGGGTTCAGGCGGCTTTGTAGTTACCGGAGTGGGATGGTATAAAAAGAGTTTCAAACTCCCTGAAGGCTGCAAGGGCAAATTCCTTTCCCTTTTGTTTGATGGTGCTTATATGGATTCCACAGTCTGGATAAACGGGGTAAAGGCCGGAGGACATTTTTACGGCTACTCCCCTTTCGAAATTGACATCAGCACTCTTGTAAAGCCGGACGGGGAAAATACAATCGTAGTCAGGGTTGATAACAGTGCTCAGCCCAATTCCCGCTGGTATTCAGGTTCCGGCATAATCCGTGATGTCTGGCTGAATGTTCTCGATCCGGTGCATATCGAAACCTACGGTGTATGGATAATGCAGGATCATGTTGATGATGTTCATGCCGACCTTAGCATCCGCACAAAAATATTTAATACATCCGGTGAAAAGAGCAATACCATCGTCCGAACAATGATCTACGATGCCGATGACAAACCCGTAACAGATTATGGCCAGACAACCGGCCTTCTTCTAGATGCCGGTGAGAAAAAGGAACTCCATCAGATCCTTGGCATTCCAACCCCGCGCTTCTGGGACATTGACGATCCCTATATGTACAAGATTGTTGTTCAGCTCTACAGGGGCGATGTGGAGATAGACAGATACGAAAATACATTCGGAGTCCGCACGATTGAGTATGATCCGCGCAAGGGCTTCCTTCTTAATGGAAGGCAGGTAAAGATTTTGGGCGGTGCGGTACATCAGGACGGAGGCGGTGTAGGGGCGGCAGTCCCCAAGAAGGTATGGACAAGGAGACTTGCCAAGCTTAAAGAAAGCGGAATGAATGGAATTAGAACAGCGCATAACACCCCGGACGACTATCTCCTTGAAGTCTGCGATGAAATGGGCTTCCTTGTCATGGATGAAGTCTTTGACGAATGGGCACTCATAAAGGAATCCAAGTCCCGCTTAAACCCCGATGTTCTGGACAGGGGCTATGGTGAACGTTTTGAACAGGAATATGAATACGATCTCCGCATCTTTTTACAGAGGGACAGGAACCATCCAAGTGTCGTTATGTGGAGTGTAGGAAATGAGGTTGTCGATCAAGACACCGTTGACGGCTTTAATTACCTAAAGCACATGAAGGAAATATGCAGGGAAATGGATCCCACCCGTCCGATAACCGTTGGCTGCGATCATATAGCCGCTGAGCCATTATCCGCCAGAGATGAATTCCTTAACGAAATGGATCTTGTCGGTTATAACTATGTAGACCGCTGGGGAACAAGGGCAGAAACCTTTTATGAGGATGATAAACTTGACAATCCCGATTGGATGCAGATAGGAGCAGAGAATGTCAGCGTAAGAAGCGGAGCCAGAGGCGTCTATCTAACGAAATTCGATGAGAACGATTTTAGAAGCATGCCCTATCACTGTCATCCTGTGGCAGGCTCCGCCCTCCTCCGTTTCACCATGACAAGGGACTATGTAATTGGCGATTATTTATTTCCGGCAGTTGAGTATTTGGGTGAAGCAAGAGCTCCGGCAAAGGGCTCCAGCGGAGGCTTACTTGACGGATGTGCCTTCCCAAAAGACTGTTTTTATTTTTACAAGAGTGTCCTTAATCCCAACGAACATACCCTTCACTTACTCCCCCACTGGAATATGGATGTAGAAGAAGGTACGATTTTGTCCGTCCTCTGTTATACCTCATTGGACACAGTAGAACTTTTCCATAACGGAAAATCCTACGGCAAAGAATCCAAACTCTTTCCAAAGATCGGCCGCGTCTCCGGCAAAACTCCAACCACAGTCCGCCCTACCACAAACAATATGTGGCTTAAATGGCATGTACCCTTTATTAAGGGAGAATTGCTTGCAGTAGGATATTTGGAAGGTGTTGAAGTAGCCAGAACCACCGTTAAAACAGTCGGCGAAGCCAAAACCATTAAGCTCTCCACTGTAGACAATGAAATTGAAGCCGATGGCCGCGATATTGCGCATATCGAAGTCCGGCTCTTTGACGAAAAAGAAAACTTCGCAGTAACAGCCAAAAACCGCATCAATGTGGAAGTCTCCGGCGGCGGCACCCTCCTTGCGCTAGACAACGGAGATCAGACCTGCAAGGAACTCTACACCTCCAATACACGTCCGGCTTTTAACGGTCTAATGTTAATTACCGTTCAGGCAGGTTTTAAGAAGGAAGACATTAATGTTACAGTAACTTCCGATGGACTTAAGGGAGATAGCATTAAGATTAAGGTTAAGTAGGCGGAAGGTATGTTCAGCAGAAGGCATTTATTGTAAAGCAGGCTGCTCCGGGAGCTTCACCCAATCGAAGATTGGGCGAACCCCCTCACGGCAGCCTACGATTAACAAGAAGATTACCTTCTGCTGATCTACAATTCCAGAGAGCAGAGCCTTCCGCTCTACAATGTACCTGTACATCACTTATCATGGGCAAAGAAAAAGCGGTCATGGTAGCCTACAATATACAAGAGCAAAACCTTCAGCATTATCAAATTGCAAGCCACAAATCAGAGCGAGGTGAGTGCTAGCTCTTGTTTTTAATAATATTTATATACATAGTAAAACAATGGATATTGAGATACAATTCAGTCAATCTGCTTTTTAACATGGTTTTACAGAAATGCCAATCCGATTGAAATATTGTATAATGTAATTAATGAGAACACTATTAAAGTATTCCATGTGATGAGGTGCAGGAATATTTTCTTGCCACTAATTAACTATAGGAGATAATAATGGCCAATTTGACTGAAGAAGAATATAATGCTCTCGATGAATACTATACCAAAAATCCGCCGAAAGTAGATCCTTCTAAAAAAGGAACCGGGTTTTTTTCAAAGCGAACTGCGTCAGCCCATACAATAACTATAGATAGCTTGTCAGCCGATTATCTTAACATTAAGGCAATGGCAACACATAAGACTCCTGCAGAAATAATCAGTGAACTTGTTCAAAAAGAAATTGCTGCTGCGTTGTAAAGCTATTTATTGTAAGGAAGGCTTATCTTAATATGCAGCCAGCTCCGGTACAATACTTTGCCCATGGAAAATACTACATGACATCAATCAAAAAGGGATATGAGAACAGCCACTCTTACAAGAGCAAGCGGAAGGCTGAACTTATAATGTAGCCTGCTCCGGGAAACTCACCCATTCTTCGAACGGCTGATTTCCCTCATTGCAGGCTACAATTTACCAGAGCATAACCTTCCGCTCTACAATGTACCTGTACATCACTTATCATGGGTAAAGAAAAAGCGGCCATGGGCAGCCTTTATTTTATCATAGGAGAGCTTTCTGTATTACCTAAAATTCTTAAAAAGTTGACTGACACCTCTACATGCTCACATGTAACAATACCGATATAATCCCTTATCTTTCCTCTTGTATAAATTATTGAACCAATATAATATCTCTCTATGGTGAACATGAATTTACCGGAAAATAGTTCATTTATTCCCCTCCCCCATCCCCGCCTTTGCTTT